>Ga0206682_10000663_pt1 | contig 36319 bp, 40 predicted proteins | sample M240m12015metaG_FD_155444 | JGI IMG/M metagenome (GOLD analysis project Ga0206682, IMG submission 155444) | Ammonia-oxidizing marine archaeal communities from Monterey Bay, California, United States - M2 40m 12015 | ecosystem: Environmental > Aquatic > Marine > Intertidal zone | place: USA...
AAAATGGCAAATGTAATAAAAAGGCAAAGATACAGAGCCAATCTTCCAATGTTAGCGAAGTTAAGCCCCCATTTACGCCGAACCAGATATTATTAGGAGTCGGAGTTGGAGTTACGGTTTTAGTTTCATTAGGAATTTATATGACAGGAGATAAAAAAGATGTTTAATCCATTTGATACCAACGCCCATGTTTGGAAACCTATTTTCAATCCATTTAATTTTTTACATGATGTTTATTCTTCTGAAGATGTGTCTTTTGGCAGTAGTGGAGATTTAGTAAATTATCAACAAAATCACCCAGCCATAGATTATGCTTATGTCTATAAGTCTGATGGAAATAAAAGTGATAGATTTAATGTTAGTAATTCTCATACCAAACACCTAACTATTCACCCTTATGGTTGCAGTTATGACAGTAATAACTGTGGACAAGTTTTCCGAGTAAAGCCAAATGCAGGTTACACCATAAATCTCAAAAATAGCGATACAGGACAAAGTTATTCAATTACTCCTTCTAATCCTTTTGAATTAGTTATGGATAATGATGGCTATCATAAGTTTGAGTTTTTATCAATCACCAAAGATTCTTCCGAACCAGACCCTGAAGAAACAGAACCAGAATCCGATGAAACTGAAGAAACAGCACCAGACCAAACCGATAACGGTTCTACGGTCACCACACAAAGTTTTTCTTTCAAACCAGTTGACACCACCGAAACAGAAAAAAGCAACATAGGAATTTATGTAGGCGTTATAGCAGTATTAGCAGCCAGCGTTTGGTATTATACATCTCAATAAACTTAAATAGACGAAAGACTAACTATTTTGTATGGACCTCAAGTTAGACCCATATACAATCGGTGGAGTTGTAGCCATTTCTGCTGGCGGATATTTAATTATTAAAGCATACAACAATTACGGTGCTGTTTCTGTTTGGAACTCCATTGGAATGGTAACTATTGGCAGCGCATTAGTTTGGGGAGGAGTTAGAATCTTTTCCGCTAAATCTACTGGTGAGAAAAAGAAAGAAACTGCACAAATAAAAGAAGATGTTACCAAAGCAATCGCAGCAGTTGGTGAAGAATCAGCCGAAGTAGCGGCTGCGGAATTCACACAAAGCCAAAGAGAGAAGTTAGCGAAGAAAGGACACGCACTCGCTGACGGTTCATTCCCAATCCGTAATAAGCAAGACCTAAAGAATGCAGTTAAATCTTGGGGACTTGCTAAGAAATCTAATAAGGCTAAGGCTAAGAAATTTATTAAACTTCGTGCCAAGCAATTAGGTGCTATGAATGAAATACCTTCAACTTGGTGATATTATGATTAACAATCCAGTCGCATATTACAAAGAAATGGGATTCACCTCTATTGATTCCTTAGTTTATACAGGCTCTCTAATTGGTGCTCTCGGAGGAATTCTCGGAGTAGTCAATGGAGTTCGTTATAGTCAAATGAAACAAATTGCAGTTTTCGGTGTTATGACTGTTGCCTGTGGCTTTGGTCTAATGGAAGGCTTAGATATTGCTAACAAGTATTATCCAAAAGAATAGATTTATTAACAATCAATTCCTATATGAGTTGAGGACTATGACAGACCCACTCAAAAAACTTCTTGCTGAAGAACAGAAAAAGATAGATGCTAAACTTCGTTATCGTAGTTCATCTCAAGGAGAAGTAAAACTCCCTGATGTGTTGCCAAATCTGATTCCATTTACGCCGCAAGGTGAAACTCCTGCTTGGACACAACACATAAAACCCCAAGATTCTGTTGAAATTGAGGCAGCCAAAAACAAACAAAAAGAAAAGCAAGCCAAATTAAATGGAGTAATTGGACAACCTTCTCAACAAAGAGGCAAGAAAAGAAGGCTTAAATAACAAGCGTGACTAAGTTAATGTATGGCTATTCGTAGGCAAGGTTGGACCGTCAAATGGGAAGACAACGGAACTACCCCCGTATCCGACCTAACTACACTTCGCACAGGCGAATCTATTTTTTATGACAATCCAGGTTCCGACAATACTTTGAAATCAAGAAATAGAACAAAAGACGACCAATTCATTGTATTACAATACTATGGAAGCACACCTGGTAGAAACAATGTCACCGAATCTGAATTAGATGACCCTTCCGCATGGTCGCCTGGAACTTATATGCAATATAAAGTAGGAACTACTTATTACTTTGAAAATTTAGATGGAACGGTTCAAGATGGAATGCCAGGAACGGCAGCCCCATATCCAATTAGCCTTAGTCAAGGTGTAGGAAGAAGTGGATATAGACCAGTTTTAGGAGATAAAACTTACATCCCTGTGGAAATTCCACCAGGAACTGATTGGGATATTTTATTAAAAGTTATCAATCCTTTTGTGGACCCACGACAACCATTAGATTGTTCCACCTCTTCTAATTATACCTGGACGGCGAACTAAGATGATTATCACACCTGGAGTTACCGATGATACCCCTCAAACGGCGTTAGATGTTAATCTTTTTGAGAAGGTATTAGAATTTCGTGATGCTACTCCTTGGTCCGACCCATATACTTTAAGAAATTGGTTAGGATTTACATATAGCCCACCACCAAATACAGGACCTGCCCAAAACCCTTTGCCAAACTCTATTGTTATCCGAGATGTCCAAATTGGAAATGACATTATGTTTGTCACAGGCTCAATTGACTATCTTTGGGGCGGTGCTGCTATTGGATTAGGCACTACTTATTATATCAGAGATGGATTTTTTGCTTGTTGTAGGCTTGATAAAATAAATGACTTATCAGCATGGCACATGAACATCACCAGAGGAATTCAAAGGCTTTTCAACAGCGACCCAGCAATTGGAGTTACTGAAGCCCAAATTCCTGGTTCAGATACTACTGCCGAAGGAGGTTGCTACGGCATGGCAATAAGTGATGGTTTTGGTTATGCAGAACCCACCATTAACTACAATTCACCTGCTGATGGAAGCCCTCAAATCGCACAAGGAGTATTTAGCAGCGTAGTGGGCGGTGTCCAAATCGTGTATAACAGCCAAACAACAATTGACAGAGCGGCGGCAGGTGTTGGAGCCATTGGAGAAAACAATACACAATTAGCCTACCCAATACATCAAATGTATTATGCAATTCCATTAGACGGTATCGCTGATGGAACTCCTTTTGATGAAACACTACTTCCTGCGGATATTCGCACAGCATTTACAAACACAGGAAATTGGGTTCCTGGCAACTACACAGTTTTTGGAGAAATTGTTGTTATACCTGTGGCTGATTTATCTTACACAGGAGTTAGAGCCAATCAACCTGGAAGTTACCGAGGAGCACAAGATATTCCATTCCTGATTGGAAAAGACATTCCTGAAATAAATTCTAAAAATTATGCCGATTATACACCTTTTAGTTATACTGATGGATTAACATTTTCATCTAAACCAGATGCCAATGGTGGAGCACCAGCATTTTACAGAGATATTAAACTTACTGCCGATGCCGATATGGTTGGTGGATTAAATGGCGGAGAAGCATCGTTATTAGGAGGGTTTATCACCGCAGGTTGGGGATATACTTATGCCGACTCCACAAATGTTTTTGAGGGAGCAGACCCACCCACCACCAAAAAGAATCCAATAGTCACCATAGGAACTTATCGTCTTGACGATGTATTTTCATTTGGCAACCAAAAATCCTATGGAAATATGTTTGGAACAGCCACACAACCAATTTCTACACAATCTCAAGCCACACCCGAACAAGTTGAATCATCAGATAATTTAGAAGGAGCATATTACACAGGAATTCAACAATTAAGCACCACCAACGCTGCTGATGAGATGATTTTGTTAAGGTTATTCGTTCCCCGATTCAATACCGCAGGAGGAAAACCATGGACTAATTTTTCTCACATAACTTACCATTATACCAATAAAAATCTACTTAATCCTGATTTGGGGTTGATGACGAATCCAATACCACAAACTGCAACTCAAATTGGACCAATTATTTCAACCAATACAGATGATTTTACTTGGCAAACCTTCCCCACCACAGAAGAGAGAGGTTTCCAAAATACTTCATTATCTAACACTTACATTTTTGGAGTTCCATTTGCCCGACCAGATTCCCAAAACATTGAATCTGGAGAACAAAATTGGGGTGCTGCCTATAACAATGTCCCTCGTTTTTCCGCAGACATAAGAGGTTTTTGCGGAAGTTATTCTCCTGCGGACTCCACTAACCCATTATATGAAACCGTTAGGCCGTTTGTTATAACTTATGATACTGCTAACAGCAGCAGCATAGTTCCTGATTATGCTCAAGCCGATGGAGGAACTTGGTCGGTTCAAGCCACCACCAGTTGTTTCTTTGATTTTGGATTTTCAGATGCTAACACCCCGAATCAAGATAGCATAGTTGCAGAAATGATACAATATAGAAATGAAGAACCATCACCATTAAATGTAGTTCCTTATATCACAGGAGGCGTAATGAATATGGCCTATGATTTAGATAGAAATCAATGGTTATTGAGTATATCTGCCAATCGTGATGGCAACGAAAGTCGCCCTGCGTGGTTCATGGCAGCATCTTCTAATTTATCTCGTTTTGCATTCTTTAAGAGTGATGGCACTAAAAATCCTGTATTAGCAGAAAAGAATGCCACCACAACACCAGGAGGAGTAGCCCAAACCACTTCTTTTATGTTTGCTCGCACCGCTGGAGGCACAGATAACTTCCGAGCCTTTACATTAGGTGGAAACTTTGGTTCTGCCGATGGTGTCGGAGGAACAGCAGGAACACCAGGCGAAGGAGGTAATTCAGGACCTATTCAATTAACTCAAATAGACGGACCATCAGGCCGTGCAGTTATTATGTGGGTTGATTATCTTTTGTTTGATGGAGTAGATTCACTTATTGCCACAGTTGTTCAAGAATTAGGATTGTCAGTCACCGTTGAAAATGTTGAATGGTATAAAAGAAAAATGATTAGTGGAGATGTTCTCAACATGACCACCGAAGAAATTGAAGCCTGGGTGCAATCACAACAAGCCGAATACCGCAAGATGCTGATTGATAATGAGCGACAAGGCAGAGTTCGCAAACGCCGAAGACAACAATCTGCTATTGCCCATGATTTAGAGGAACAAATTCAAGGAGAGTTTGTAGTGTCAGAAATGGACTTTATAGAAGGAGATTTCATTGAACGCAACCTCAAGGACATTAGTGCCTTCCCAGACCAAGATGAACAACTCAAAAACCAAATTATTACGGATGAGCAATTCAATTCATTGGATAGTCTTTATGGAACGCCCGTTCCTAAGAAGAAAACTTCCTTAGAACGGAAACAAAATACCGATAAAGTGCCAGAAAGCGATGCAGAAGACGACCAAACTTAAATATCCGAACAAAGAAGCAATAATTGGTAAAAATGGATAAACATTATGAACGCAACATTATCGTAACCGCTACCGAAGATTTTTTGGTAATGACAACTGCCAAAATACCAGCAGGAGTAACTTTGAAACAAATTTTGATTGCACCCTCCGTTAATAATTATTCTGACTACCTACAAATGTTTGTTTCTATGGACACCGAAGTAATTTATTCGGGACAATTTATTCCAGATGGCATCAATGTTTCCATTGAAGATGGAGGTTACGATGATGAGAGATTGTTAATGTTTTCATTATCTTGTAACTTATGTCCTATTGATATTCGCCCTGCTTTAGAAGAATCTTATTTCAAAGTCAAGATATTAGGAGAATATGTTGATGGTTTTGCAGTAGGTGATGATTCAATTTCTTATTTTGATAGTGATTTTAGCCTAAGTTGGGCCTAATCCCAAAAAGAGAACAATTAAATAGGAACGAAGTCCATAGAATTATATGGCATCCTTGATGTTATTTACTGGAAAGGGCGGAGTGGGCAAGTCCACAGTATCTGCTGCCACGGCACAACATTGGGCCTCACAAGGCTACCGAACTATTTTGGTGTCCTCTGACCCTGCCCACAGCACAGACGATACTCTCGGAGCATCCGTAGGACTCCAAACTACTAAGATTGCCGATAACTTTTGGGCCAGAAACATAGACGCAGAAAGAGAAGCCAAGATATTTGCAGATTCATTAAACGAAGCCAGCAAAGAAACTTTTGAGAAACTCATGCCTGGTGTAGATGCAGATTTATTTACTGATATGGCGATGTTTCCAGGAATTGATGAGTTCTTTGCTTTAGAAGAAATATCAAAGTTAGTGCATTCTGCTGATTATGATATAGTTGTTTTTGATACCGCCCCCACAGGACACACCCTTAGAGCCTTGACCGCACCAGATTATATCAAGACATTTCTTTTGAAAATACTTCGTATGAAAGCCAAAGTAGAAAACCTCAAAGGAATTTTATTCCGCAAGAATGATACAGCCTCTCGTATGGTCACCATATTAGAAGCCGTTTGCGAAAAGATTGACCGCTTAAAGGTCTTGCTTCGCAACCCTGACTGGGTTACAGTCAATTTAGTATCAATTCCTACGGAAGCAGGATTTCAAGAATGTTACCGAACAATTAGGTTTTTAGAATCTCAAAAAATCATGGTTAAAAATATCGTAATTAACAATGTTATGCCTAACTTTGGAGCCGAGGTTTGGGAAGCAGCCGCAACCAACATGGCTACTGCTTTAGTTAAGTGTGAATATGATAATCAACAACCTTATTTGGCTCGTTATCATGAAGTTTGCCGACAACATCAGATTAAGTTAGTCGGAGTTTCCCGACTACCCTATGAACCCAGAGGAGCCAAATTAGCAGATTACGCTAACTTATTGTGGAATCCAAAATCAGGACTCACCTATGACCCAATCCGTTCCCTCACCATTTCCCCAAATAAAGTCCAAGTTAAGATTCCATTTGCCGCCGATTCTAAGTGGAAGGTTTCAGGAACTGAAATTAAATATCAATTTGATGAATTTAATTTTGGACACGGAGAAATTTGGTATAACATCCCAACCCCTGATACAGCATCAGGAAAACCACAACTTCGTAAAAACTCTTCAGGAGTGACACTCACATGGAAACAATGACCCTACTATTTGTTTGGTTGGGATTATTAACTGCCTTAGTATTTCTTATGGCAGTTTGTAGTGCTTATTTTGCTTGGTGGTATATATCTCTAAGAAATCCTCAAATTACAAAATTGATTGTTGAAGCCCACCAAGATAAAGAAAAAGATAAACTTAAATAGACGAAACAGTAACAAATACATATGAACGCCGTTCCATTGATTGCTACTGTCGGAGTTGTAGGCGCAGGTGCAGCCTACTATTATTACAATATGTATTGTCCAGATGCTAATATGAGCCGTAATGATGACGGCGACTGTGTTTGTGGTGATGGATATTACCTTGACCCAGAAGACGACCAAAAGTGTGTTGCCCTTTCAACTTCCGAAGCAACTGAATGTAAAGGAGTATTAGTTAATGGTGTTTATGTTTATGATGCAGACGGAGATGACCTAACAGATATTCTCGCTGATGAAGCCAAAAATGTTCAGATTGATTGTTTGCTTTGTAATGCTTGCGAAGGCAGTTCTAAGCAAGCCCAAGATGGCCGTTGTTTGCGATGCCAACCTGCGGCAACTCAAGCCGAGTGGCGTGAGTCCGATGCACTAAGCCACGGAACAAGTTATTCAGAAGTTCCAACTACCTCCCCTGATGATGACCCAACTGGTTGGATTCCTAACTATGAACTGGCTCAAGCAGCCAAGGCTACTCCTGCTAACCCACTTTCTGCGGATTATGAATGGACATTAGTTACTGAAACTGACACTTCTGCCGCAGAAGGAGTTGTAGGTCCTCTTTACACCCCTTATCAATATGCACCACAGCAAGGATTTATGAAATCTGACCCATCTTCTTGCCCTTCACAACAATGGTAATGTTAAATAGATGATGAAATAATTCATTATCATGTATCTAACCTTTGATTGGGATGATGTAGAGCAAGATGAACCTCTTGTTCAAACTGCATTACAAGAATTACAACATCGTTTTGGAGTTGGTTGTGTTTGGTATCGTATTTCTTCATCGGGTGAAGGCATTCATGTCATTATTGCTAACTTATCTTGGAACTCCAGTTTAGGAAAGATGGAAATAACTCCTAAAAACTTTGAAGATGAATTCACATTAACAGTTAGAAAAGAGTTTTCAGAACCTCCTTGGGGATTAGAATGCAAAGGGCGTTTAATTTCAGATTCAGTTAGAACAAAAAACGGTTTCCGCACAGGCAGGATATTCGCTGCCAAAAATGACAAATCCGCAGGAGAATGGTTGCCTTATGTCTGACCTCCCTGATTGGCTTAGAGATTTTGTTTCAGTAGTGGAATTGAAACAATATCAAGGCTATGCTTTTTATGTCGCTGGAGAAATATCTCAAGATTCAGAACACATCGTTAGGTCTATGTGGAAAGGCATTCCTGTAAATGCCGTAAAACAGAAGATATAAATACAATGAATCACACACATATATTATGAGCACAGAAATGCGATATTGGAAGCGAGTAGGTTTTGCAGTAAGTAAGGGACAAGCACTTGAACTAATTGATAGATTGGCAGATAAGCCTCATGGTGCAGTTTTAGACGATGATTTGGAAGAATTTGATAGCGTAGGTGGAGATATGTCACCAGTTACATTAAACCGTGAAGTAGAGATGCTATGGGAACGAGATTTTGACCCTGAAACCGATTTACAAATGGATGAATCCATTAACTGGATTATTGTTGCTATGGAATTTGAACGCAACAAGAAACAATATATTAAAGATTTGAAGGCCGAAGGTCTAACTCTTGATGAAGCCAAAGAAAAGTATGAGTTTGAAAAGGCTGATATTGTCCGTAAGGCTTTGGACCTCCCCGAAGTGGAAGAAGTCAAAGAAATGATTGAGGAGCAAAAAAAGCCTCGTGATGGCAAAGGAAATGAACTCTCCGAAGAGCGTTTGGCTGAATTGGCAGCACAAGCAGAAGCCGAAAAAGAAGCCGCACTAATCGCTTATGGAAAGGCATTGAAAGAAGCAGAGGAAAGCCAAGAGGAAGAGTAAGCATGGCCGAAGATGAAAAAGGCTATGATTTTTCTCGTGACCCACTCGCTGAAAAACCTAAAGCCAAAAGGAAACCACTTCCCTTGACGGAAACATTAGTTTTAGACATTGTAGATTATATGTTGGCTAACAAAGGTTATGGATATTCCACACAAATTTCATCTTACATGGTAGATTACAAACCTCGCCGTTATACTTCTCGTGAAGTAGTCGGCATTCTTAGAAACCGACCTTGTTTTAGACACGCTCAAGCCAAAGACCGAAAAGGAGGAATCCGTTGGAGGTTGGATGTATTGGCTTTAGAGAAGTATCTTACACAAAAAGGCTATGATGAAAGAGCACAAGAACGAGGTATTTTTGATAAAATCAAAGAACTCAAATGGAATCAAATAAATAGCACAATTTTGGCATTAGAAAATATGATGCCTGAAATTACTGACCCTTCTGATGACACCATTAACATCTGTTATGAGAACATCGCTACGCTTTGGTCTTGATTCGGATAATGGGATATAGATTCGGATTGAATGTCCGAAATCGCACAAAGAGTTATATATCAAGAGCAACCCATACATAACATGGTCTGGTTTATCCGTAGATACCGTAAAGGAATTAAAAATTCTGGCACGAGTGATGTCAAGGTTTCAGATAACGAAATTACAATTCCTGAATTTGTTGATTTTTGCCACCGAGAAGGAGAAGGCAAATATATTTTGGGACAAAGAGGAAAAGGAATTCGTGGTTTCAAGAAAATCACCGATTGTATCGTTGAGAGTGCTGAATTGTTAGGCAATTGGCAAAATAACAAGAAAGTTTTCGCTGCCGAAGAAATTTCTGTTAAACAAAATGTCCGATTAGGAGATTTAAGCGATTCCGAAATTTTGGACTTGATGAGTTCTATGTCTGACACAGATATTTCATCATCCGATGATTTTGCTAAGTTTAAGGCTGACTTAACCTCAATTCATGCAGAAATCGCTCGCCGAGGCATCAATGGAGGAACTTCCTCCGCACCACCTTCCGAAATCAAGGCTGCTGAACCAGTAGCCGCACTTAACCCAAATAAGCCTTTAGCATCTGCGGGCTTTGGAGTAGGAAAATCGGGATTGGCTATGGGATTCGTTGGAGGGCTTATGGTTGGAGTAGTTGGAACTATGATGTATTACAAAAATAAAATGGATTCAATTAACAGCGATTTGGAACGAATCAACAAACAACTTAATGAAGCCGAATCTGCCATCAAGCGAGCAGAATCCAGAGAAGCAAAGAAATTAGCAGCCGAAGAAGCAGTTAAGAAGTATGATTCAAGGGTCAATATGGATACATCGTTTTTAGCCCAATTTAATCGTGGAAATGGACCCTCCATGTAATCGGAGGAATAACAAATGGAATTAGAAGAAATGCGAGAGATGCTCGGAGCATACAAGCAACTGTTGGAGCGTGAAAAGCAACTTGCTTTAGAGCAACACTTTCAAGGCTTTATGGGTCAATTGAAAATTGATGATATTAAATTGAAAGCCGAACTTAAAACCGAATTCTCTTCTTTAATTGATATTTTAGAACAAGACTTGCCAATGGAGCAAAGAATGTTAAGTGTAGTTAATTCACCATTTATTTGGAATGTTATGCAACATAAAACATCTGCCAAAGAGCGAGAGTTGCGAAGATTGACCGAAGAAATTTCATCATTTATCAGAGGAGCATCACAAGGAGCACAAACTGAACAACAATTTGTTCAAAACTTGTTAGCCAATTCCTTAAAAGAAGTAGCCAAGTCTATTGAATCAGGAGAAATCAAAGGAGCCGAACATCCCGTTATGGCTTGGATAGATTCAATGAAAGACGGATTATCCGATATATTCTCAAAAGGGAAGATTTAACTACTTTGCCTTCCATAGTGTAAATAAGGTGAAACCATGTCCGAATTTGATGATACCATCCGAACTGACAAAGAACCCGAACCTGAACCAGTTTCAGGCCAACCCAAGAGTTCCCAACCAAAACTTGAGTCTAAATCTTTAGTAGAGATGCTCACAGGAGATGGCGACATCAATGAATTGGGAAAACAACTTAACTTAGACAATGATATGACCGAAAAGGTTCTGTTACCATTAGTTAATTTCCTTGATAAATATGGAGTTGGAGAAAGCCTATCTACCAATCAAACTGTCAATAAAGGAGTAGGATTATTCGGATTTGTATCTGATGTGGCTCCCATTTTGCGCTCGGCTACCGAGTATTTCCAAGGCAAGAAAACAGAATTATCTAATGAAGATGAAGCATTTTTAGAAAGAATCAAGGAAGCCCAAAACTTTGATTCTATGTCTTTGTTTGTAGGTGAAGAAGTAGAAGATGAAGATTCCGAGCCAGAAGTTCAACAAGCCCAAGAAGTTGGACCTCCACCATCCAATCCATTTACTGATGGCCCTGTGGATTGGAATGCTATGTTAGGAGTAGCCCCTGCAAACAGCCCTGCGGCTCAAAGTTCTCATCAATATAGTTCCATCGCTCAAGCCCGAAAACAAACTAATACAGGTATTACAGGCATGGAAGCCCTTGCTGCTGAACAGGGATTAACTATGTCCCAAATAGAAAATGACCGTCAAAGCGTTACCAACAAAGGAGGCGCAGGTAGTAATGTAGATTATAGCAACAATGATTCATTACACACCTTAGTTACAGGCGGTATGGATGAAATACAAAAAGCCATGCAAGGAGAGCAAAAAAGATTGGCTGCTCAAAGCAAAGTAATTTTTGAAGGAGAAAAGTTAGCCACACCCAACGCAATTTCAGATTATACTCCCAACACCACACCAGTTCCAGCCACCAAAACAATTGGTGGTTTAGAATCATTAGAAGATATGATGTCACGACAAGGAATCACTTCTTTTGAAGAAAGAGCACCTGACTCTCAAGAGGTAGAAATGTTTGATGAAGCAGAAATGGATTTTATTGAATCCACCAATTCATACCGAAACCGAGCCACAGGAGAGGAATATGAAGCACTAACTGAAGTTCCTGAAAGTTATTTTGAACAACCAATTCAAACTTTCCAATCTGTAATTGAAACACCTTCTCCAATTGAAGAAATCTCTGTATATTCCTCTGAAACCTCACCAATAGTTGAAGAAATTGAATTAGAAGAAATAAATTATGATGCTATGAATTTAACTGAACTTAAATCCGAACTTCGGGCCGCTGGACTTCCACTTGGAGGTAAAAAAGCAGACTTAATTCAACGCCTGAAAGATTCGGAGGAATGAAGTTTGGTAAATCCAGTTTGGGCAAAATATGTGGCAGAACAAATGCCAAGTTGGTTAGAGTGGTTTCGTAATATCCACCTAAAATCTTATGTTGAGTTAGCAGACAAGTTTATTCAATTAAATCCATATTATGTTCCCAATGATGATGGGTCGGAAGCAGTTGAATTGTTTGATACCATGATTGTAAATAGAGAATTCTTTGATAGTGTTACCGATGCAGGAGTCAGAGTATGGGCTAATTCAGGATTTTATGAATTTGTTGAAGCCTTAGACATCTATTCCAGTAGATACCCTGAAATAAACATGGTCTGCCGTCTTTTTAATCACAACATCAATTGGTTTAAGAGAATCTATCAGTTTTTACGAGCCGAACTTATTATGGAATTACGCAACGATGGGCGGAATTTGTAGGGACAAACTTAAATAACAAGATAGGGATAGTAAGTATATGCCTGAAGTATCATCGGAAACCCAAGGAAAGATTATTGCATATCTTACTTTAGATGGATACAATCAAGGAGCAGCCGCAAATCTTTGGGAATCAATTGCTAATTGGCTTCAGTCCCTCAAAGATGAGGAAGAAAACCAAATCTTTACTCTTTCTCGTAGCCGTTGGGAAGGAAAAAATGCACCTCTTAGTGGTGCTGCTGGAGCAAAAAACGCTTACAAAATTGCCTTAACTTCAGGATTATCAGCATTCCCTGAATTGTCTAAAGAAGTCAAGTATGCTTACGGTGCTGAAATCAAGAGTGGACAAACTGAAAAGAAAAGAGGCATGGGAAATAAGAAAGATGATGCAGGAGATAGCACTCCAAAAAGAAATATCAAAGAAAACAAATTCAACTACAACGGATGGGCTTTCAAGAATATCTATCGTTTAGCCATGGGTCAATCTCTATCTCCTGATTATATCAATCGTGTTTCCACAGTTGGATTAGGTAATGGAAAATATCTTGACCAATTTGATGTAGAAACTGATTCATGGACATATGAGGGAGATACACCATCCTTAGAAGAAGTCATTGAAGGACTCGGTTCAGAACCAATGCCAACTGCTGCAACTTTAGCACCATCAGAAGTTTTCGTTCCATTTGTCCCCACAGGCGCAAGTCCAGGCATGAAAATTAAGAATCCAATGCAACAAGACACTTCCAAATTTCCTTCAATTGTAGCACCAACTCCTGAACAAGAAATTGCACTTTCAAAGAAAGAATGGAACCGACAAAAGAAAATTCAAGGCAACGACCCTCTTTATGATTTCGCAGGAGAGGTTTTAGTTACTTTTACGCCATCCCCTTCCGATTCTGATATGCAACCAATTACTTCGTTAATTTCTTCTGCTTCCGATACCGATGCACCTCAAAGCGCAGATGCTTTCTTTGATGATGATGATTGGGGAGATGAATCAGGTTCTGATGAATCCACCTCCGATAACATGGATGATTCAAAATGGTTTTTGACACCCACTCTTCAATTCTCTTTCCGTAAAGGAGCAGACGCTTACTTCCGAGTATTGGGAGATGAAACCTATATAGGACAAATGTGGGGCGTTTCTATTTCAGATAGTCAAGAACCCACAAGAGTTACACAAGTTAAACTTCTTTGGGATGAGCCATCCACAGGAACTCAAGATAATGCAAGCGGATTTGAAATTACCCTAATGCAAGATGGGCAAGAAAAGATTATCAAAGTAAAGAATAATCAAGTCACAGAAGGATTCGCACTTAATCAAACAAGTGGCGGATATAACTATCTTGGAGGAGTGACTGAAACATCTACTATCGGAGATAATGATGTATTGCTTTATGCTCATGGAGTCAAGGGATTCGGTGGACTACTCAATAAGAATGATAACATTGATGCAGTTGATACCCTAACATGGTCTGATTTGAATAATTCAGGCCGAGCAGGAGAATACAACGGTGATGTTTCCATTTCACAATCCTCACTTATTGGACCTGTAATCAGAACTCAAATTTCTCGTTTCTATGGAAACCCAGATATTACTGATATGACCGCATTTTGGAAGAATTGGTCTGAATCTGGCGGTGCTAACGATATTATGAGTCCAATTAAGGGCGGTAATAACATTATCTTTAACCTTAGCAAGCAAGTTGTAATCAATGCAGACATTAAACTCTATGCAGAAACCAGACCTGATTACTTACAACCAAAAGCACTTAAGTTAAACATTACAGGAGAAGTTGAAGGAGTAAATTGGTCAATCCCAAATGAAACCGATGAAATCGGAGTTTTATCTCCAAATGCATCAGGAGTCTGGAGTTCTTATATTGATTTCGTCTGTAAGGGAGCCACCGCATCTAACTATTTCCCTGTTTATGGCGCACAGCAAAGATTCATTTTGCCTGGTGATGAAAAATACTTAGAATTTATTACTGCTTTTGATGCAGATAAAAACCCAATCGGAATTCGTAACGAAGGCCGAATTGCAGATAGTATAAAATACATCACTTATGATAAGTCATCAGTAGTTATGAAGGATGGCTCTATGGTTGTCCCGCAAGTTAAGGTTGCATTCTTAGAAGTGAGAGAAGACGAAGCCGAAGACGAAGATGACATCCCTGATGAAATTGAAGAACTAAAATTCTTTATGATTCCAGATGCTGAAGCCGATTTTTATGCTAAAGATATTAACGGAGAAATTGTAGGCGGTATGGTTGAAGGTGGAGATATGGTTCCACCCGACCCACAGATTGTAATTGTTAATAATGAACAAATTGCTGCATACAACAGGTTAGAAGACACACGCCGAGCCGATAAGCAATCACCATCACACACTATCAAAAATGAGTCAGGTGAGATTGTCACCAACTCAATCGCTTGGCTCATGGGCGAACAGATTTATTACATTGTTGCTACCAACGAAAATAACGAATCTTACATGGTAAAGGTTGATTTAAGAGTTCCACGAAGGGGTTGAAGAAATATGACAGATGAAGCAATAAAAGAAACAACTAAGATGGAAGAAGATGATACTCTTTTTGATGGCAACGAAACACCTAATGCAGAAGTTCAATTAAAAGGACCCATGGCAACTATTGATGGCATTGAAGAAAAGTGGCAAGAAGAAAACGCACCCACACCAACTAATTCAGCAGTAGCACCAAACCCCAGCACACTAACTTCAGATGGCCGAACTTTAGAAAGCATTATCGGAGCAAGTGCGTATGCTAATTTAGAAGCCATTTATGAAAATCGTGGACAAAATATGGCTGATACAGTCACCATTTCCCCGCTGGATACCATCGGACACATTGAAGTTCAAAATGATAAAGAAGGCAACGCTAAATATCTTGTATTTTATGATGAGTCAGGAGATAACATCACCCAAACTGTTTTCCGTGAAATGGGAATTTCTACCGAAGGCAACATGACTCAAGTTATCGGAGAAAATGCTTTGAAATTTACTCAACTTATGTCTAAGTCCAACTTGTCTAATCAAGTTGAGGGAGCAAACCAATGGAGTCCATCTTCAATGGGTAATGCATTAGACCCTAAGTTCCAAAATTATCTTTCCACTTTTGCTGCAACTGCTCGCCGAACCCAACTTAATGACCAACTTAAGCAACTTCGTGCATTGATGCTTTCATTGAATGATGTTTTCGCTTTTGACGATTACCGACATTTAGAAGCATTTATGGCTGCATGGATGATGAAAGATTCAACTTGCCGACTATCAGGAGTTCCAGGAACAGGAAAAACCACAGTTATTGAGTGTGCTGCAACTTTGTTAGCCAACTCATATGGTTACAACACAGGAACTCGTCTTTGCGCTCCAAGAACTTATGAATTGGCAGAAGGAGAACAAAACAAAGTTTTTAACAGCAACACCAGCCGTGAAAACATCTACTCTCCAACAGTCTTCCCTAATGGACAACAATACAACATCAGTTACGGCAACATTTCTAAGCCTGAAATCAAAGAGTTGTGGGAAACTTGGAGATTCAATAAGTGGCAAGAGCCAAAAAGCATTGGTGGAAACTATCTTTATGCAGGAAAAGATGCCAGCATGAGGTCATTTGTTCTTCCAAGCGGTTCTTATCTTTACAATTATGAATATCTTAAACCTCTCACCGATAGCGGAAGAGAAAAGGTAGCCCTACCACCTGAAGCATTCAGAAACCTACTTCTTCAACACTATTATGCTGATGTTCCATATAACTTTGACATAAATGATAGTTCTACTTGGCCTAATGTAGTTAATGGAGTTATTCAGATTCCAGAAGGGGCTGCAAAAAAGCGAATTGCTAAACCTGTTAAGATTATGGGTGCTGATGGAGTATTAGATTTTAGTTCAACTATTACCATCAATGATGGCACAGAAGGTGGAAAGTCATTCCCTATGCAATTAGCCACACCAGAAATGGACAAATCTCGTGTAGGCGATTTATTAAATACCATTACTACTGTAACTAATCGTGATGCCACAGCATTTATTCAAGATTATCTTAATAAATCAGGATTAGATGCACTTTACACCGATGCAGGAAGAAATGAAGGTTATTGGCTTCGTGAATTCTTGTTAGAAACTTGTTATGACGCTCGTGCCAACCCAGATAAATCTGTCGGTGGACAAAACTATGCTTCCATCTCTCAAGAAATGATTGCAGAAATTGGTATTGCTAAAGTAGATTACGAAAAGAGAGCCGATGAAGTGCTTTATGGTATGGAAATTAGAGAAACTTCAAGTTTTGACCCCTCCAAAGGCGCACAAGTCAGCACTTTTGACTTTGAGCCAACGCCAAGACCAATCGTTACCCAACCTGTTAAGTTCTTTAACGAAGCAAACCGTTCTAAAGCAGGTATGGAAGATGCTATCTTAGGTCTAATTGCTGAAAAGAAAGTAGAATACCGAGGTAGAGAATTCCAATCACCAAACTTTGTAGCATGGATGGACACCAACCCTCACCAAAAAGGAAACGATTTGGCATTTACAGACAGAATTGACATGGAATTGTTGTTTAAGTCTGTATCAATGGGTGGAAGATACAACATCATGTCAGGAAAGGGCGGTGGAGTCCCAGTTCTTGAACTCGTTAAGAAAATGACGCAAACCAATGCAGTTTCACCACTACGATTCACAGACCTTAGAGCCATGTGGGATTACATCGGAGATAACAAATCAGGAATCCAAATGGTTCAACCTGGTGGGGCTTATGATGGTTACCGAGATGTAGCCGCAATTTCAGTTCTGTTTTCTCAAACTTATCGTGTTCGGGATTCTTCCATTCCAATTGGAGATGCACCTATGGGTTGGACACAAAGCCCTCACGAATCACCGCTGGTTGATTTCTCTACGACTACCAACACAACATCTGTCAAAGGTGGAGGCGGAACCCAGTCACCTGTTTTAGATAAAGGAATAGAAGCATTCGCCAGGTCATCAAAACAAGCAGGTCCTTGGAATGACCCTGCACACGGAATGCAACTACCTGCTGTCTTTACTCGTGTTCTTGGATTCAGGTTCACTAATTCATTAGTTAAGTTAGCGAGAGCCTTTGCTTTCCTTAGAGGAAAATCCTATGTTAGCCGAGAAGATATTGTGGACGCAGTTCCATATGTTTGCGCTCACAGAATTGGCCGAAGCCGAGAAGGACTTACTGATACAGAAGGTAACACCAAAGGTATCCCAGAAGGAATTTCAACAGGGTTTGCGTATAACAACGAACAAGAATTTTTGCGAGAGTTATTAGTTAATGGATATTTGATGCGAAATGTCAATGTAGGACAAGGCACAGGGGCATCATTATTAGAAATGTTAGACTCTTTCTATGAAAGATGCAACAACATCCTACAATCCAGCCTTTATGCTTATAATTATGAAGACCAAGTTTTATCGGCTCTTCAAAGTGTATTTAGTTCAACATTTGGTGAAACCGAGAGCAATCTTTCACAGAATTTGACTCCTGTGCATTGGCATATCGCCACCATGGTTTCAGAGTCCGAAAGAAAAGGAAACACACAACTTCGTAAATATGCAGTTCCTGATGGAAACAAAGGAGGCTACCCCGAAATGTATTCTTATTATCTACAAAAAATCACATCTCCTATCTCTAACCCTGCATTGAAGGGTGATTCTTGTCTTTATGATGTAATGAAGACTCGTGTGGAGATTTTGAACAACCCCAACCTCTTTAGCGATGATAAGGCTCGTTTGATTACTTTGTGTGATGCTGAAATTAGTATTATGGCATCTTCACCTACTGAATCTTCGGCTAAGGCTAATGCTATTGAACCTGTTAATAATCGTGCATATTCCTCCCAAACATTGACTGGCATGGGAACCAACCCGATACTTCCAATGCTTAGTTATGGAGATACATTAGGAGCATGGGCTACTGTAACCAACACAAAACCTGCTCAAGAGCAAGTTAGAAATGTGCAATCTGGTTTAGCCATGACCGCATCTATGTTCACAGGAGCAGGAAATGGTGCTCACGCTGCATTATCAGGACAACAACTTAAACTGATTGGTCGTATCCAAGAGGGAGCAAGAGATATTGCCACTACTGATTCAATTGAATATGGTCGTTTCGTAGAAGGATTAAGCATCTTTATGAATAATCTTGGAACTCAAGTCGCAGGAGATGGAAAACTTATTCTCAATCCAACTAACCAAGACGGAAACTTTTCTATTGACTTTACCACTTTTATGAATCTTGTTAAGACACAAGTTAAACAATGGTCCATACCTGGAGAAGATGCAGCAGAACGCCGAGCCTTTAGTTATATGGATAACAACAATGAAATTCAACAGAAAACTATTGATTTCAACTCTGCCGCAGGATTTACAGGATTAAGTGCTTGTTTCCGCCTACCTCACGCTGCTATCGCTAACTTAGACACAGGAGATTACAGCAGAACTTCGGAAGGCTCCACAGGCCCAAATGTCACTATTGAAGCACCTATCAGAACCAACACATCTGGACAATATAACCTTTGGCAAGATACTGAAAATGATTTCCTAAGATTGTGGATTAACCTTTCCTCAATGGGTGCTCCTGAAGAAGTGGATGGCGTTGGAAAGTTCCAAACCTATGTCTTTTCAGTAGCAGTTACCTCTAACTTTGGAACTTATAACCTTTTAGATGATACCGCCGAATTATCAGATAGCACCGAAAATCAACAAAATGTTGGCTCTATCAAACTCTTGCCCATGAGTGATACTCGCTGTTACAGTCAGAGGTCATTTTCGCCGCAGACCATTTACGATGCAGGAAATATCACTAAGGCAGACCGTGAATTTTGGTTAGAAACTATTGGTGAAATCCTTCAACCCCGACAATCTTAAATAGCAAGTGCCTCAAACATAATCTATGGTAGGAGAGATATATCGGGATGGAGAAATCCACTTGAGTCCTGAAATACAAGACCTCTACACAGGGATTAGAAATTTGGTGGGAGCACCGAATGTCCCATTGATTCTTCAAAAAGGTTCATTACACAATGCATCTACTGATGGAACTAAAGTCTATTTAGGCGGAGGATATGTAGCACTCACACTTGCTGGAAACTATCATGGACTTGATGGCGATTTAGTAGCCGCTGGTGCTGCATTCGTTATTGGACACGAATTAGGACACATCACCGTTCATCCAGGAAGGGGTGTTTCATGGTCTGAAGAAATTCAGAAACTACCTATTGATGCTTTTGAACAAATGAGTATGGCAAATATCATTTCAGACATTATGGTAAATTACATGGTGAGCCGAGGACAGAATTATATTGAAGGAAATACTGAATTCGGAGATGAATTAAAGTCAAAGTTGGAGGCAGGACACGAAGGGAGTTCCTTTTTCCGAGAAGCAGGAGGAGGACAGGATGGAGAAGCAGAAAGGCAAATGGTTGCTCGTTTATTATCTACGGGACAAAATGCTTTTGGACAAAATATGGTAGATAATCGTTACATACCTCCAGCATCTACTGGGTTATCACAAGGAGATTATTATCCAAACGCAGGACCAGGAAGAGAACAGATGGTTTCTGAAGATACTTCCAATCCAACACCTCTTTGGCAAACAAAATTAGGTTATGGAAGAGGAGTTCAAATCTATGCGCCCCTTCAATCTTGTATTCCTTCAAAAATCAATCCCGAAACAGGAAGTCAATTTCCATCAAATTGGAGAATGGTTCGTATTAACGAAACTCATACGGTTCAGTATTGCACACCTTGTAAATCATATCAAATTTATCAAGACACAACAGGACAATGCCCTATTTGTGAACGCTCTACTACCACAACCGCTACATTCCGACCTGGAGATTACGAAGTTACCCGAACAATGACCTATGATGGTAGAATCAATCCAGAAAAGATTGAACCTATCGCTAACTTAGAGATAAATGGAAATTGGATACCAACAGCCTACTGTGACTTTTTATCTCCAGATACAGGATTAGTTTGTAATCCAAATTGGGCCGTTCACTTTGGTTATAGAGGAGAGCAATCAGGAACTGTTTTTGGAGGCCAGCGTTATACATTCGGAACCCGATTTTTATTACTTTATGAGTGGGCTGCTAATTATGCACTTTGGCCGCAAGGCTACGGAGGATTCAAAAGCCGACAAGCAGCCACACAATTTATCAAAGATATGGGATATACACTCCATGCCGCTACTATGGAAGCAGGAGGAGTTGGTGCTTAATGGGTTATCCTGAAAATACTGCTGTGTCTGGAATCGGACAAAGACTTCTTAATGATATATTTGATTTAATTTATCTTCAATCAGACGCACCTAAAAATCAAATCGCCCGAATGATTAACAATCGTTCCCAAATTAAGGAGGTTGTAGATAACTTCAAGACAAATGCACCCAGAATTGTCACACTTATGAAGCGATTTATGAAAGGAAACACCCATGTTCCTCGTGATGATGCAGGAGATTCAGGAATTTTCGTTTGTAATCCACTTTGGTTAGGATTTGGAGGCAACACCGAATCACCTGACCAGTCCGAACTTGGATGTGGACGGCGTGACCATTTGTGGTGGTGGGAATTTTTAGATTTCGGAGTCTATAATAGTTACACCGAATGGGGTTCATCTATTGGATTAACACCTTGGCCTCACAATTATGTGGACCAAACTTGGGATAACGGACAAATGGTAGTAGCCAGAGTTAGATGTAATACAGTTATGACTTGTGATGGACAAGAAGGTGGCTGTGGGACTACTTGGAGAGGAAGCGGAAGATGCCCTAATCCAAACTGTGACCCATCAATATCAGCCGCTAAAAGTTCAGGTTGTGGAAAAACTTCTTATGCCATGTTCCACATCAAAACTGATAAGCCTGTTTCATCTTATTGGAAGTTCACCAGCGGAAATTTCCGAAATGGTGCTCCAATTCCAGGAGCATCAGCAGAATTACCCAAAAAGACACTCTCTATTATGAGAGGCTCATCAGCCGCAGATGATTCCAATTCAGTTGATTGCTTTTATCGTTTCTACTGGCAAGGATTACCACCAGAAAACAGATTTTTATCAACATTTGACCAATGTATGAGTTATATCCCCTATCTTCAAATGGGTTATCGTTCTAATAATGATGCCACCAAAACCCGACCTGGAGGCTATAAGTGTAATGAGTGTGGAAAAGAAAGATTAGCCCCACCATATAGAGAAAATGATGAAAATGTATGGAATACACCATTTGATATTCACCCTCGTAAAACTACATTTACCACAGATAACTATCCTGGCGACCAACATGGAGGTTTATGTAAAAACATAGGAGATGTGGCAGGGACTTACGCAGGATTAGCAGGAAACTTTGGCTGCATTTGTGGCGGAATTTACGAACCTCGTTTCAAAGTTCCCGCTATTGGCGCAGAAGACTTCAGAATTGCTCAAGAAATGGTAACCGCAGGAAGAGAGGCAATAAACGCTCAACAAGTTTCAAGTTATGTCACCACCAGCAGACCCACAGCAGGTTCAGGACGGCGTTCAGCCCGCTCCGAATATGGTAGAGGAGGTAAAGATAACAGTCGGGAAGATGCAGTTTTTAGAAGATATGGAGAAGGTCGGGTTCTCACAGCCACAGACAATGTAAAAAAGATTAAAGAAATGCAAATTATGAGGGCAGGAAACGCTTATCCCTTTTCCGTTCCAATTTCTAAAATGAGATATGCATTCACTAATACTCCACTTAGAATCTGCACCGCCCCTAACCATCAAGGCATAGAATGGACTAATCCATCCACAGGACAACGAGAACAAGGTTCACCTTTCAAACCACTTCTTGATAATAATGGCAACGCTATGGATTATTGCCCCGATTGTGGAATAAATGGAAACGCTCAATATATCACCACACACCCTGAAAGATGGCTTAATCCAGCCCGACCCTACACCATCACTACTGCACAACCCTTAACCGAACAAAATACGATTGGAATTTTAGGAAGAGGACAAGATGGAAGACCAGTTGTTCAAAAGCAAACATTCTTGGAAAGACCTCAATGGACATTAGTTATGAGGGATTTAACCGATGACCAAGAAAGATACAACTTAAGATTAGAATTGCCTCAAGCCTACTTAGGAGATGTAATCCCTACTAAATTCACACCGCAACCACCACCACCAACCAGCGATAACCGACCCGAAGGACACACTTGCCCTAACGAAAGGCAAGGTCCGTTGGCAGAGGAGATGACTTGGTTAATGAACAACATTGAGGGTGACCCTGACCTTGTTCCAGATGCAGATGACCTTGCTGATGATGAATTGTTAGTAGAAGAAACAGTTCGCACAGGAGATGACACACTTAAAGTATCTCCAGTAGTTAGGGTCAATGTAGGAGATTTCATTTCAGGAGGGCCATATTCTAATGGAACTCGCATTACAGCCATAAATAACTCCACCTTAACAGTTACACCAGCCGCACAATCCACACGAGGAAATGGATTTAACCCAGATGGCTCTCCTGTGATGACCACCGAGTTTGAAGCCCCATTTGTCATTAAGTTTGTAGCCAACACTAATGCTGATAACCCATTAACTCCTGACTGTTGTGATGGAGTCCAAGCCCCACAATATACCTTCTTAGTTACGGAAGGAAAGTCAGCCTCTGCCTTTTACTCTCGTGTTGAAAGAGATTGGGTTGATACCTCACCTTTAGTCAATTATGGTGACCGAAAAGGACTCCGATGGACTGAAGTTAATGCTGATGCAGCCGAAGAAACTACGGCAATTCACACCCAAAATGATGAAATGGGAGCCAGATTCCCGAATCAAATAGATGCCCAAGTGTATCGTGAATTAGTAGCAGATGACCAAATAGGAGCAGATGAATATATGCTTCCCAACCCTGTGAGGTATGGAATTGATTATAACTGGTGTGATTTAGATGCCGATATGCAAAACCAAATGGTTCAAGATATGTTCGCTAATGCTAACCGAATGCTACGAAGTGTGTTATCAAACACAGGTGGCGGAGGAAGCAATTGGAAGATTGAAGGCAACCACTCTCACTATTTAGCCGAAGAATCAGAAGTAGCCCAAAGCGGAATTGTTCAAAAGCACTTCAAATGTCAAACTTGTGAAGCCTTAGCAGCCATTGGATTATCAGCCTCACAAAGAGGCATGGCAGCCAACTTACTTGAAGCATTACGAGAAAATACTTATTTCCCAGGTTATTCTACTATCAGATTTTATCAAAGAGCAGGAGATTTGGAGCGAGATAGCAATATCATACAACCCGATGGCTCTATTGATTTAATCCCACAATCCGCAGGAACATTAACTAAAGGATATTTAGAAGGTGCATTCAAATGGGAAACTACCCCTCGTGATGGAATCCCCGCAGGTTGGTATAATTGGGCTATCCGACACCTACAAGATTTGGCAGATGGTGGAGATTATCGCCTCGGCTAAAACTTAAGTATCAGTTTTATTAAATAGATAGCATGAGTATATTCTCTAACCTCACTCCTATTGTGGTAGTAGGTGCTATGGCAGGAGGCATAGTAGCAGAATATGTTCACCCTCATGCCTATGGATTACATCTAATGCCCTCTACGGTTTTTACCATATTAGATGAACAAAAATTGCATATTCACCATTGGGTTTGGGGTTTGGGATTCTTAGGACTTTATTCCTTGAAGCCATTTACCCGCCCCTCTGTTAATTCCTTAACTGTTGGATTTTTGTTGGGAGCGATTGCTCAAGGATTATCTTATTCTACCAGCCATTTGATGTTATATGATGAAGAAGGGTTCAAACAAGAACGAGCCAACGCTACGGAGGATTAACGATGAAGCAGACCGAGTGGTATCAAATTCTTGCCTATAAATTACCTCCTTGGATGAAAAAGTTCCCTCCCAATTTTGAAGTCACAAATGAAATTCCTGGAGTGGGTGGAGGGATTAACCTTGAGGCATACGAAGAAGATGAGGACGATAAATTATCATTCTATTTTTATCTAAATGAATACAGGGCAGATAGAGTGGACGAATCTGGTAAGTTTTTGAGAATGAGTGATGACGAGAAATCCGAACTCATGGCGAAAGTTGATGCGTGGTTTGAAAAGCATGATATAGGCTACAATCTGGGATATAAATTGAGGAAGTATAATGACTATCTAACGGATGATGACTTGATTTGGACTGATAAGCATGAGGCCGATAATTACTATTGGGCCTATATGAATTGTCCAGAAATTATAATGAAAATATGGAAAAATTATTGGGGGCCTCATTTTATCATAAATTATAATCAAAAACTTCCACGGGTGATAGAATGAAAATTGCTTATGGACTTTCAGGAGAGGGTCGTGGACACTCCATGAGAGCCTCGGCATTAGGAACACAATTGATAGCAGCAGGTCATGAAATTACATTTTTTACCAGCGGTGATGCAGAGTTACCACTTACCGAAAAGTTTGGAGCACAAAGAATAGAGTTTCTACCCACACCAAAATTCCATTTAGTTGATGGTAAGTTGAATGTTTTTAAGACATCTGTTGATTTTGTTAAGTTTATGTCATCTGAAAGGCGTAGAATTTTAGCACTAAGCAAAATGTTGAGTCAAGAAAAATTTGATTTAGTTATTTCTGATTTTGAACCATTACTTTCCAGAGCCGCACTTAACGCCAACATTCCAATAATTGCATTTAATTCTCAAAATTTTGTTAATTTATGCAAGATACCTCTAAAATATAGACATTTATCATTACCCATCCATTTTGTTAATTCATTTATAGTTCCCAATTGTGATTACACAGTTGTTTCCAAACCAATTCGTATTCAAGATAAGCGACACAAAAAAGCAACATTGGTTGGCCCGATGATACGAGAACATATTCTCCAAGAACAATGGTATGGAGATAAAGACCACATTTTAATGTATAGAAGCCATGCCTTAAATTGGCCTACCGAAGATATTGTAGAGTGGGCAAACGCAAAAGGGTTAAAAGTTTATTTTTATGGTAACTTAAATCCTGAAGAAGAAAAATTAGTTTCTGAAGATTTTGTTCATCGCCCTATATCAGAAACACAATTTGTTAAAGATATGGTAGATTCTAAATTAGTTATCGGAACTTCAGGCACACAACTTATCGGAGAGTTGGCTTATTTAGGAATTCCCGCTATCTTAATCCCAGAAAAGGGACAAACCGAACAAGAACTTAATGCTTATTTAGCCAATGATAGTTATCCAAATATGGCTACCATTTCCTCGCAAGAAGTCACACCTGAAAAATTAGATGAATTAGTTGCTAATTTAGATGGATTAGGAATTAAACACGCTGAAGATGGCACAAAAGATGCTTATGCCGCAATTGAAAAATGGATTGCACAACTTAAAACTTAAATAACGAAAGCGAGAAGGTGTATTATATGAGTGGACAAACAGGCAATCTTGAAGATGACCCTTATGTTTGGACAATTCAAGGGCAACAAGCAAGAGGCGACCCCGCAGCAGTTGATTTCGTTAATCCTGCCAGAGCATTTTTTGATGGAATGGCTAAGTTCGTTAAAACTAAATCTACTGAAGGCACAAAATCACCCGAAGGCACAACAGCATTTATTATGGGTCAGGGAGCAGGAGAATTAGTAGAATCTACGGCAGGTCCAAATCCAGCATTAGCAATTGGTTCAGGCGAAGCGCAAGCAACCACAGTTTCCGATTCATTTACAGGCGCAGACGGATATAACACATTTGTTCAACTTATTGTAGATAAATCCGAAGGAATGAATGCTCCCGCAGGAACTTGGAGAGGCATTACTCTGAAAAAGTGGGATTTAGCCAGAACCTTAGCAGCCATTATGGTAGCCCAAGCCAGAAATTGTGAAGCACATTTCGCTATTTATTCATTTGACGAATCAGGCCATGTTGAGTGGGCTGGACCTTCTGATGACTATGATGGAGCCATTGATTATCTTTTATCTGCTAACAGCACAGCCTTTATTCCAAGCGGAGATGCTTGTCAAGGTGCAGGAATGAGATACGCTATTGCAGGTATGAGAGGTGGAATTGTCACCGAAAATGGCACAACCGAACCCATAGACCGAGCAGTAACTATATCATTTTCAGATACTTGCTACGATTGGGCCAGACAACATTGGATGACTAAAGATATTCAAACACACACACCCGTAGATATGTGGCTAAGAGAAAAAGGACCAGTTTATTATGTTGGCATGGGAGCATTTGGAGCCGCAGACCAAATTATTCCTTATTATGGAGGAGTGATGAGAAACACAGGCGGAGGAAGCGATTATTCCGCATCATCTTATCGTGGCCGTTCAGGAACACAAAATAATCAATGGGTTTATTTCCCAGGAACTATGCGACTTCAAGCCGAAGATTGTTATAGCAAACAAGCAGGACTTAGCCTTCCGCAAAAATCAGGAGGTTCAGGCAGACCAACTATTCCAAAGTGGCCGCATGATGGAGTAGATATGCAACAATTTTTCAAAGCAGTTCTAATGGCACCCGATAGAGGAGATGCCATGATTCACCTTGCAGGAACCTTCGGAGAGTTAGTTAGGATGACTGACCCTGAAGGCGACTATTCTTAAGAAGAACACTTAAATATCAGACGCAACGAGTAATAAGTATGGTTGATACACTATCACTTCCAGGCATTGATAGGAAGCAAGTCATCTTAGGAAAGAACTTGCATTTCCCTGCCTATGGAGAAGATTCTATTATTTCAACTGTGTTTTTCGTCACAGGAAAAAGAGGTTCAGGAAAATCATGGACTACCGCAGTTATGATGGAAGAGTTTAATCGTTTAGGATTACAGTTTGTTTGTTTTGATGCTTTGGATGCACACGGAAACCTCAAAGATATGGAAGGCGTAGAAGCCTTAGAGCCTAAAATCGGCCAATCCGTAGATATGAAAGCCTTAGTTGCCAAACTCGGTGAAACCGATAAATCATTAGTGGTGAAACTTGCAGGATTGCCATTGTTAAAGCAACAAGAAATAGTAGCCGACTATTGTGAAGCATTGTTAGAGGCTCACATGGGTAAGGGCATACACACCGTTTTTGAAGAGTGTCAAGATTTTATCCCCCAAATGGGCCGACCTCTTTCTTTTGACCCTATCGTGCGTCTTTGTAAATTAGGGCGAGCATTAGGTTATGGTGTAACTTTAGTTTCCCAGCGACCTGCGGGTGTCAATAAAGAAGCACTTTCACAAGCCGCAGTTTATTTGGTTCACAATGTTATCAACAATCGGGATTTGAAAGCCTTAGACGAACAGTTGAGTTTTGGAACTGATAAAAGAGTAGTTAAAAGATTATTAAATGGTATCGCTGCTGCAAGAAAGGGAGAATGTGTAGCCTTCGCACCCGAATACTTCCGTGACCAAGGTTATATTGTAGTAGATAAAATCCGAGCAGACCGAAGAACTGAACACAAAGGTCATAACATTGATGTTCAAGCCTCTTCCACCTATAACAATTCACAAGCAACTACTGAAAATGAGATTCCATCTACACTTCAAGAAATTCAATCATTAACCGAACTGCAAGGATTTGAGGCACCTACCGCTATTCAAGATATTCCTGAATCTATGAAAGCCAAACCCTCCGTAACTTCATCTTTTTATCCACCTATGCGAGATGGAAGCACACAATCAGATTTAATCAAAGATAAACCTGCTTACTCATGGGATGCTCAAACCATTGATACCAAACCTAAAGTTCAATATGATATGCAACCCGAAATTGAGGAAAAAACTCGCCGAACTTCCCCATTAGTATTTATCGGAGCCACAGTTATTGCATCGGGAGTAGCCTACTCTTTGATTCGCAACCTATGAATTCAAATAGGAGATAACATACATTTTACTCATGTATGAGGTTGGCTCTTGTATTTTGTTAAGGCAAACTATTCTGCCGCATCTTAATTATCGTAATATCCCACTTGATGATACCTATCTTTGGGATAGAGAGTTTAGTGCTAAGTATGGATTAAATATCAATCAATGGTTATTAGAAAATAACATTAAATTAGAACCACATTTTATTCTTAAAGTAATCAAAAGAAAAGGAAGAAACAAATATAGGATTGTCAATACCGCAGGAAAAGAAAGAACTATTTGTGAAGATGAGATTTTAATAAAAGGAGAACCACATTTTAATAATGATTCTTTTGACTCTTGGAATCTATTATCTATTGTAGAGAAAGGGGCTGAAGATGCTAACCCCCTCCCGCCCCACCCCCAAGATTGGAAACCAATGGCACAGTATATTGAAGGAACTTGGTATGGATTAGCCCACGAACCCAACGGTCAATTTCCCGCTTCTAATCGGAATCAAAATCCTAAAAAAGAAATGCAAATGTTATCACCATCTATTTCATGGGATGAGATACCAGAAAAGAATTTGATAGTGGGATTGCCTTGGTGTGATGCTTGGAAGCCGAGAATTTCAGAATCCCGAACTGGAATTGGCTATCATGTAGTAGTCCCCACAGAAGATATTAGATATGCAGGTTCCATTTTCCGCAATCGTCAGGCAGAAGAAAAGACAACCTATCAAAAAGATGGTAAATCACATTTTTATATTCCCATTAACCGATTACAGCCTTATTTTGGATTTCCTGAAAGAAATAAGTCAAGAAAATGGTTTGCTATCAATTGGTGTCCACTTGGATTCTTTCACCTACTCACAGCAAATGCTTAAATAACAGAAGCCATGAGTATTATTCATGCTTGCACAAGATAGCGACATGAGCCAACCCACCCAATACGACCCAAACACAGGAGTTAGTTATTATCCGTGGGAAAATGCAGAAATGGGAGCAGTTCGCTCCTATAATCTAACTAACATGGCTTCCATGTCAAATCCTTTTTCGCAAGTTATGGCACCAACTATGGATGCACGACCTGAAGAAGTTACACAATCTCAAAGCCGAGATACCCAAATTCAAGAAGAATCAGACCGAGAGCCAACATTGGCCGATGAGGACACACCATCCAAGCCAGCCTCTGTTAGCGCACACGAATTCCGAGCCGAAGGAGATTCATCAAGAATTGCACCTCTTATAATGGGTGCTATGGTCGTTGGAATCTTGGGTGCTTTCTATGTGGTTTCAACTGCATAAGATAGAACAAACTTAAATAGCAAAAACAAGGAGAGATATATATGGCAAGAATGATTGGCAACGATGTGGTCCTACCTGACCTACCCTACTCACCTGATGTTCCGACTTTCCCAGAGGTTTCTTTGGTTCGTGATACACTACCCGCACACAACGCTATGGAGATGTTGGGACAAGGACTTGCCCCTGCTTCACCACGACCTGCTGCACCAGTAATCAATATGCCACGCTTTAACATTCCACAAGGCCCTGCTATGTCAGAAATGGAAGTTTTGATGGGCGGCGGATTTGGACAAGGTATTGTTCCAAACTCTCCACGACCTGCACCTGCACAAGTTCGTGCTGCACAAGTTCAACTCAACCAAGATTACTTGGCTCAAGATTACGACCTTGCTGATTACAACCCTTCATGGGGAGGTCTTTCACCACAGGCACAATACCTTAAGCCAACTTCACCACTTGAAATCTACAACTTCCAATCTGGACCTGATGTTTCAGGACTAACCAACATGAAGCCTGAAAAACTAATGAGCAAGATTAACGCTCACCAACCACAGGCTAACACAGGTGGCGACCCAGTATTTGAGGCTGAAGCAGTTGCTATTCGCCCAACTAACCCTCGTGCCTTCCACGCATCAGGACCAACATTTAACATCCCACAATCCCCACGAACAATTCCTGTCCGTGACCTACCTGTAATGCCCGCTTCCACCCAACCAAGAGTTCCAAACATCGCTAAGATGGTCGGACCTGCCAAGCCAATTGTTATGGAGGCACAATATATTGCCCCACCAGTTCGCAACGCAGATATGGGCGGAATGCTGAACAGCACCAGTAAAGTAGGCGGAGTAGCAAACTTTAACGGCCGCAATGTCGGAAGTTCCCTATGAAGCAAACTTAAATAGTTGAAAAGAAATATATTAAATAGAGATGATTGAAATGATGAAAGGATTATGCGATTGGACACAAAGCAAGAATGGAAGCATGATATGTGGTGGACTTTTCCTTGTCGGTGGTCTTCACATGATTTTTTCCGAACAACAACCAGTATTAGGAATGCTTGACCTTCCTTCTTTTACCGTAATGGGCAAAGATGTAGGAGTTCAAACAGTTCTCGGACTCGCTATGGTAGTCTGTGCTGGAGGATGCCTTCTATCCTCAAAGGGTAGCATGGAGATGGTAGAATGATGAAAATGATTCTCGGCGGTTCTCTTGTAGTTGTAGGACTTATGGCTGCTGTTGGCGGAACATCTGGATTATTCACACGCCCTCTTGTTGCTGGCATTTCCCTTCTTCAAGTCGGTGGAGCATTGGTGACTCTTCTTGGTGTTGCAGTTCTTGTAGGAATTGACCCACTAAGCCTTAAGAGCGATGTTTCTGGTGCCTCCGTCATTTGAACGGGGGAATAAACCATGAAATCACGATACCGTGCTGAAGCAATGTCTATCTGTGATGCAGGTTTGTCGTCTTATTTAGGTAAAGCCCATAAGAAAAGAATTTCTTCAGGCATTTTAACAGGAATTGTAGTCGGAGTTATATCTTCCGCAGGACTTTATTCCTATCAAAGATTTTTAGGAATGCCCTTTGATAATTTGACAACAGTTATACCTCTATTTTTAGGGGCCATTTCGGGCGCAGGTTATGGAAGTTTAACTTCTGATAAAGATGATGCTAAATTAACCTCTGATTTTAATTCAGTTTGTGATGAATTAGAGGCTCAAGAAGCCGAAGATGAGGAAGACGAATCTGACGGCGAAGATTGACAAAGTTTAAGTAGTAAGAACAAGGAGATTTATACATGACCTACGATGGACCAAAAACATTAAGTTCAGCAATGCGTGGCGCACCTAAGCGTGACAAGAACGGAAGACACCTCACAGTTATTCAACGACTCGTTGGAAAATATGGTATTGAAGAAGGTTCAAAGATTTATCGCCATTTTGGAGTTAAGCAAAAGAAAGCATCTCGCAAAGGAACAAAAGTTCGTGGAACTAAGTCAGGCCCACGCCGATATTCTGAAGGAAAGGTCGGAGGACCTGGACGCTCTCAAATTTATCAGAAGGGTGACCGAACTGGTTCTTGGACCAAATCTGGCGGTATCACCCCACGCCATGCTAACACAGGAAAGGCATGGAGCCAAGAGCGAGGAGATGGAACACCAGTTGGAGGCCCACTACCTAAGACCAAGATGACTGAAAAGGCATATGGAAAAGGCAAGGGCGGAAAGATGGTAAATCCAAAGGGAGTTGTTGGTTATCCATTCGTTCCTGCACAGGCTCGTGAACAAAAAAAGAAGGGCAAGAAGTGAGCCTCAAATACAGGGGTATCTAAATGTCTAATTTTGTAGATAATGCAATCATACTTCTCTCTGTTGGAGCAGTAGGCTTTGGATTGTATATGCTTTTCCAAGACAAAAATTCACAGGCTTTTATCGCTAAGGAAGCACCTGCTGGAACTGTTGATAATTTCCAACAAGCATCTTTTGATGAAAGAACCCTACCATTTGCTAACACAGTAGTTCGCAACATGGAAGCACGACCACAAGCAAATCTTATCTTAAATCAACTTTATGGCGGAGTCCCACCAGTTACAATTAGCGATATGTCCTCCTACATTACAGGAGAGTGGATTGTTTGAATACTAATCTAATGGGATTCTTAGGATTAGGTGGATTCCTTATTGGATTTATGGCACTACCTATGCTTCACACTTCTAAAAAAGAAGCATCTGGATGTGGATGCGGATGCAAGAGTGGTAACTGTGGTAAAAAAGACCAATACAAGAGTGAGATGAACCAAGATGTTCACGCCGCACCAACAGGAGAACTCAACCGAGTTAATCCAACTATTGTAGAAAGTGCAGAAGACATCATGGGAGCAGAAAATGTAGCCGCAGGTCCGCCTGGAGTTGTTTATATGCAACCATGGAATGATTTAACTCCTCAAGTCGCAGGACCTTATTACAACCCTGTTTCGGTTATGCCTACTAATGGAATGCCAACCAACCCTTCTTATTATGATGGCGATTATGCATCAGCACACACGCCAACAGGATTCTCTTATTATGATGTAGCCAATGATTCCCGCCCACAATATCAATTCCCTGATTATTATACGGCCGCTTACAATCCTTTGGATTCGTGGCGACCTGCTGATAAACAAATCTATAATAACAGTAGGGTGAACTGATATGACTACAATGCAAAATCATTTTATTAGCCGAGATACCCAAAACAACTGGGATGCAGGATTGAATACCCCAAACCCTCGTATGGCAGTTATGGCTATGGAAGATGGATTCACTATGCCAAGCGCAGCATTCAAAGATTCTATCCCTATGACTAATTATACCCATCAAGAATTAGGAGTTTCCCCTCCCGCACCCACCCCTGAAGCCAGTAAAACCTTTGAATCTGAACATGAAGATGATGGAACAGAACCTCAACAGCAAGAACAGCGAATTGATGGAATGCAAGTTCAACCTGAAACACCAGGTTTTATGGATATTATAAATATGTTTAATAATTGGGCAAAAGATAATGTAGGATATTTGGCAATAGGCGGAGTTACCGCTTATGCTCTATGGCATTATGGTCGCAACAAAGAATAAGTCTGACCCATAATTTCAAATATCAGACCAACCTAACTATTACTATGAGGGCGTTTCAACCAGGAGATAGAGTAGTTTCTATTGCCATTATGGGATTAGGAACAGGTATAATTTATGCCATTCATTTTAACGGAGCAGATGTAATCTGGTCAGATGGCAGACGCTCCACAGAAAGATTTCAAGATTTAGTTTATGCAGGTCATGATGTAGATTGGAAAGACATAGCAAATACATGGACAGGCAGTAAAACATTTGAGGCTGAAATCACCCGTCAAATTCCCATATCTTTCGCAAATCAGATAGATAGCAATCCTTTTTGGAGTAATTCTTTTGATAATGCAGTTGCAGTAACAGATATTACCACTAACTTGCCTATTTCTAATGCTGCAAAAATAAATGAAGCCAGAAAAAAAGCCAAACAACAATTTATCGCATCCAAACTTTTACGGGAGGGTAACTATTGAGCCTTTTAGAAATTGTCAGAGAAGTCCGTGAGCAAGGATTTAATTTAACTAAAGGAAAAAAGAACCTTTCAGGATGGAGTGAATATCAAACCTCTAAGTCAGGACCTTACAAAATTACTCAATATATTCCTGAAGAAGTTTATTCAGGATATTCCACAGGAATTGGAACTCAAGTAACCTCTTCCGCAGGATTTTCTCGTAAAGGAATTATTGTAGAGATTACTGATGGAGTAGAAACCTATTCAGAACAAGCCTTTGAGAACACCGATTTTGAAACTCAACAAGGCATTTGGAGAGATTTAGTAACTCAAGTTGAATCTATGGTTTATCCCACCACATCTTACAAAAAGATTGCCACACAAAGAATGGAAAATCCATTAGATAAGTCAGGAGAAGAGTGGAGAGTCGGAGATGTTGTCAATGTTAGCCGACCCACATCTGATGGAGGCGGATTTGCATTAGGCCATGTTCTAAGAATGTATCCAACTTCGGTGATTGTGGAGTGGCCCGCAGACGCTTTGCATCCAGGACCTTGGACCACAGAAGAAAAGAAAACGGCACTAATTTTTGTCACCCATGATGCCGATTTTTCTAAGAAAAAGGCATTCTCCGCCGAATCATATTATCACCCATTAGTAAATCCACGCCGTTCCGAAACAGGAATTGAAAATGAAAGAGCCATTGAAAATCAAATGACTATGACTCCACCATCTTGGGTTCAATATGCTACTCCAATTGGCGTAGATTTATTCCGTCAAACACCCCTTCCAAAATCGCAAGATGCTTGGGGAGAACAAGATGCACTTATGAAATATACCAACAAAGTTATGTCTAAGATGGGTCATGTCAATAGTTTAGAAAAATACAAGGCTAAGACGCTATCAAGGTCAAAAGCATTAGATTCTCAATACGGTTCATAACATCAAACTTAAATATCAGAATCAGCAAGTATATTCTATGTCATGGCTACGCTCGCCGATGGGTATGTTTGGATTAGGTATTTTAGTGGCTGCTGGTGCTGCAATCCTGAATCCATTTGGAATCCGAGAGAAACTCGGTTTTTCTGCACATGAAATGACTTATGCAGATATGGAACAAGTTCAAATTGAAAGGTCAGGCATCACTACTGATGTTATCCCCGATTCATTAACTGAATCTTTTATGGGCTACAAATTCTTAGATTTACAATCAACAAATATGTTAGTTAATACTGAACCATTTGGACCTGGAATTTCTGATGTTCAACCTCGTTACATTAACCCTTATGATATGGGCTACACTATTGAGAATGAATTGATGGGCAAATTCCAAGCCGAAGAATCTAAAAAGTTTAACGCTATGGCACCTGGTCAAGAAACCTCATATCTTGGAGGCGGAACTGCTAACACAGCATCTATGATTAAAGAACGCCGAATGACAACCCCTGTTTCTTATGATGGTGCAACCACATCTACTACGGGTATTGATTATTCAGGCCGAAATGTAGTGCCACTTGTCCCACCTGAAGTTAATAATGATTTCCCATATTTAGTTTCTATGATTCCTCCACAAGAAGTAGGATTCCCAACTGTCCCCTCCGCCTTTTTAGGCGACAACCGTTTTGGAGATTTGAGCCGTAATTCGGAAACAGAAAACCTTAATGGCCGAGAGGGACAAAACTCACTCAATCCAAATGTTGAAACAGGATATATGGACACATCCACAGGAATGACGCAAAGTTTAAGTGTCTGGAGAAATCAATATAACTTGATACGCATTAGCGATACCGAGATTAAAGCGATACCTATGAGTGGCGGATTTGAAACAATGTTAAGGAGAGTATGAAGATGCCAGCAGAATTTACAGAGATGCTTTTAATTAGTTCAAATGATTATTGGGGACACGCAGGTTCTTTCAATTCTGAATATAATTTCTACCCACACACATTTATTCTAAGTCAATCTGGATATGCAGGTTTAGAAGAAGATGCTGACCGTAGCCGATTCTTCCCTTGCGCTCTATTTTACTATCGTGGCGAAACCGACAATCACGGATTTACACCCTCTACAATTGGTGTTATGGTTGATGGAGGAACTGCAAGCGTAGGAAGAGTTCAAGGTATTGACCGTATGGGCAACCGAGAACGCCGAACCTATCAAGTTGGAGGTTCAACTGGATATTCAATTCCAGGAACTCAACTCACTATGATGGAAGCACCAGATTTGAACACCTACTCTGCAATTGAAGCAGCCGCAGAATCTAATGAACTTTCAGTTCAAGGTCGTTTTAGCATTTCTGACCTAAAATACAATGTTGATGAAGTAGTTAATGCTATCAATCAAACTGCTGGAATT
>Ga0206682_10000669_pt1 | contig 36093 bp, 17 predicted proteins | sample M240m12015metaG_FD_155444 | JGI IMG/M metagenome (GOLD analysis project Ga0206682, IMG submission 155444) | Ammonia-oxidizing marine archaeal communities from Monterey Bay, California, United States - M2 40m 12015 | ecosystem: Environmental > Aquatic > Marine > Intertidal zone | place: USA...
AAGTCCGATTACACCATCATTTATGGTGAGTCCGCCTAATGGATTTGTAGCACATGGACCGGGAAGATAATCTTCTCCCGTTTCAGTTAATTCTATTCTTACGGAATGACCAGCAGGTATTATCACGTCCAACGGATTGAATTCCATCAGCATAGTGTATTGACTTGCTGGAGATGTAGCCTTTGCCTCATATCCGCCATCTCGGTATCTTATATCCATTGTAGCATGACCGAGTCTTAAATTTGCAGTATCATCAAACATAGTAGCAAAAATCTGTCCACCTTGACATGCTTGAGTTGTAACATCAAGATGTAGAGTAGGTAGACCAGAAACATGGGTTTCTTCCTCGAACACTCCGCTGGTCATTGTCACTGAAGAACCCAGTCCATTTACAGTTCCACTAGCACCATCCCAATCACTTGAGATGTCTTGTAGTACCCAAGTCATGTCTTCAGGAGGCCAAGTTTCTTCAACATGCCATCTTCCATCATTTGTTTGAATTTGTACCATTGGTTCGGGTTCTTCTCCGATATCTTTGAGGTAGTAGTTGAACCACTGATATAATTCTACGGCCCAATCCATTCTACTCATATTCGGATATGCTTCTTTCCCGTAACCAGATTCAAGTTCACTGTGCCGGTCAGGTTGGTCTGGATAATTATGTGCCCACTGGCCTGAAATAGCGCGGGCGTTGATGCCAGCATCTCTCAACAGTTGGTAGGTCGGGAAAGCATGGTATGGATCGACATTCCAGTCTTGTAGTCCCCAAACCAGATAAACGCTACCTCGATAGTTTTCTAGAACATCGGGGAGATGTCTCCTCTCATCCCAATAGTCATTCCATTCAGCACCACCAAATTCTGCACCAGCCCATGTTGAAAAAGGATTGAGTGGGCCGATTAAATCATCGGTGCACATACGCATATCATCAGTTCCAGCATCGGTAGTTGCACCTTCATAGAGCGCATCATACAACATTGCTCGAGTTTCAGATGAACCATTACGATAGAACATTTCTTGAACACCTATGGATCCAGAAATTGGCACGATAGTCTTGAGATAGTCAGAAGGTTGTTGAGCAGCCTCCCAGTTGGTTGTACCTGCATATGATTTACCCATTAATCCAACATTTCCGTTAGACCATTCTTGTTGCCCTAACCAATCTACTACCGCTTGGATGCCAGTCTGTTCACCCAAACCCTTGACATCTTGACAGTGAGTTGATTGTCCAGTACCGAAAGTGGACGCTTGTGCTAAAGCATATCCATGAGGGACAAATGTATCGTAAACCCACTTTCCAACACCACCATCTGGTACTGTATTTGGTGACGAATCATCACCCGCTCCAGGTAACCCTTCTCCACCGAAGTCATAGTATGGGTGAATTGTCATAATTACTGGTACAGTTGTGCCCTCCGGGACATCAGGTAGCCACAGAGCTACATGCATCAAAGCATCTCCTGGGACTCCAGCATCTTGCTCACTAGCGGGTAGTTCTACTTCGACAAAATGTTCAGAATAAGGAAGTGGTTCATAAGTCCCATTTACCGGTAACTGGGCTCTCAATGTATCCATTGGTAAATCCATTTCATGACGTAGATGTAGCGGAGTTTCCCACCATTCATATTCTTCTTCTAAATCCATACTATTGAAAATAGTCTCACCAAAAGTCATCGCCATAAGTAAGAACACGATAGCAACAGCAATTGTTGATATTGCTGAGAAATTCAAATCTCTTCGACTGGAAGATGTTTGTGGCACAATTTCTGCGACAAGAATACCCTCATCACCTGCCAAATCGCCCCCTGCCATGTACACACCAATCACTACTTGGTCATGAGTATGACGCTTTTTTGCATATAATTCTTTGATGGAGAACTCATCGTCGCGACATGCGAGGTCGATTTGCCACTCTAGTTGTCCTCAATTTCCTCCTGCTTTCAGTTGCTCCTTCCTCTATCGCACAAGATGAGGTGTCAGAATGGCGAACTATTGGTATAGACCCTGAAACTTGGACAGATGGTCCAGATAAAGAAGACACTCCAATGAATGAAACTTATGAGGGTAATGCAATTGTTTCAATAGAGGTTTCTTATGTTAAGGAACATGGTGCTTCAAGAGAAGAGGGCACAGTGATTATCGAACTTTTCGAACAGTGGGCACCGATTACAACTAAAAATATGATAAAAAATGTTGAAGCAGGAATTTATGATGGTATATTTTTCCATCGAGTGATAGATGACTTTGTCACACAAGCAGGAGATCCTACATGTAAGAAATTAGGAGTATATCCTTTCACAAGCCCAGAATGTGGTAGTGGTGGAACAGGTACTACTATTGTTTTAGAACATCATGAAAATTTATCTCACGTAGATGGTGCAATTGGGATGGCTAGAGATACAAATCCAGATTCAGCCGATTCCCAATGGTATATTGCCGAAACTGAAGCCCATGGCCTAGACCCAGAAAATAGAGATGATGAGGGATATGCAACCTTCGGAATTGTCCGACATGGAATGCAACATATACGAAATATTGCCATTACTCCAACTAGTGATGACCCAACAGGCGATGAAGATATTCAAAATCCAGCATCATCAGCAGGTAGGCCGATATATGAGGTTGAAATTTTATCAGTAACCATGATTGGAGTTTCAGACCCATACGGTACAATCAACCCCCAAGAATTTGATTCGCAAACTTTTGATGATACCATTAGAGACTTCGATACGAGAGTATTTACTTCAATCACTTTTATTGTAGCGATTTTACTAATTGGAGCCTTACTTTATATGACTCAAATCGACCCTCCTTCGACTTTAGATGATGAGGCGAATTTAGTTTTAGATGCAGTACTTTATGACCAGTCTAATGACCCATATGAAATGAGTACAAATATTGCAATTTCAAAAGATAACGATGACTAGTCGATAAAGGGAAGTGCTTTGAAGTTCGATGTCATAGGCGAGATATGCGAAAGGTAGTATTTGTAATATTATTGCTACTTTTCGTACAACTCAATGTTCCAATTGTGAAAGCTGATAGTGGCCGTTCAGCAAATGTAGAAATTTCGGTTGCTAAATATGACTGGTTCTCTAATGAAACGGTTTCAGTGAGCGTTAGAGTTTCTAATTCTCCTTTTGGAGTCGACCTTTATGGCAACTGGGAAGTCAAGGATTTTAACGATGATATTGTAGCCAATGGAACTCATATATTCCAAGCGATAGGCTCTGTGACACAGTTTAATCTGTACATGAAACATTTTTTCAGTGGTGAGAATTTTTACTTTTTTTCTATTGAAATTATCGATTCTTCAGGTACAGAAATTGGCGATGGAGAACTCCCATTCATGGTATTTCAAAATACAAAAATGCCTCAAAAAAACAATCTGCTAGCATTTGGCGATTCATTGAGCGATATGGGTAATGCCAAAAATTCAATTCTTAATGTTCCAGATGTACCTCCATATTGGCAAGGCAGATTTTCAAATGGACAGGTTTGGATTGAATATGTTTCACAGGCCTATGGATTATCGACCACTATAGGTTCAGGAATTGACCAAGGAGATAATCGGGCATTTGGTGGCTCACAAACTGGAGCAGGATTCTCATACCTCTTACTCCCTAACGTAGGTACTCAAATCACAAATTATCTAGCAAATGTACAGTCTACAATTCCTCCAAACAACGTAGTTTCATTATGGGCTGGAGGTAATGATTTCCTTTATGGAACAGCCAACTCCGATACTATTGTGGCTAATATGGAGGCACATATTAGAGAATTAGCAGCAGCAGGAGCGACTGAATTTATTATGCCGAACTTACCTCCACTAGAAAAAACTCCTGAAATATTAGGTAGAAGCCAAAATCAGCAGAACACGATAGCCTCCGAAGTAGTATCATATAATCAGAAATTATCGTCTTTGATAGGAAGTATATCGGTAGAATTGGGATTAGTCATTCACTTCATTGATGCATGGACATTATTTAATGACATAGTCGATAACAGCATGGCATTAGGAATTGTGAATACCCAAGACTCAGCATGCTCAGCGTCAGCGTCTTTACTACCTCTTCCGATATGTAATAGTGCATCCACTCTGGCAGCTAACCCAGATGAGTATCTTTTCTTCGATAAAGCCCATCCAACGAGAGTAATGCACAAATTTATCTCTTATTTTGCCATTCAATCCATTGGTTATGGTGAAACAGATGGTGATGGAGTAATCGACAATTATGATCTATGCCCTTGGACAGAGAATGGTAAATCTGTTGATTTAGAAGGTTGTTCTTGGGAACAATTGGATGATGACCAAGACAACGTAGTCAACGGAAATGATGAATGCCCTTCAACAATGATAGGCGCTATTGTCGATGTCGAAGGATGTTCTGCAGAGCAGAGAGATTCCGATGAAGATGGACTCAATGATGCGGTTGATCCGTGTCCATTTAGTGAATTACTAAACGACCATGATTCAGATGGTTGTACAGATGACATTGATTTAGATGATGACAATGATTCTGTTTTAGATGTTGATGATAATTGCCCTAAAGGTATGATTGGTAACCATTCTATGGACTATGATTTAGATGGTTGCAGGGATATCGAGGATGTCGATATGGACGGAGACCAGTTGCCGAACCTCAATGAAGCGGATATAGGTACAGATCCCCTTGATGAAGATACTGATGATGACGGATTTATTGATGGAATTGATGAATTTCCGTTAGACCCGACTGAATGGTATGATAGCGACTCAGACGGTTGTGGAGACAACTCTGATGCATTCCCGACCGATTCCAGTGAGTGCAGCGATTTAGATGGTGATGGATATGGCGATAACACGGACGCTTTCCCAGCAGATGTTTCAGAATGGTTGGACACTGATGGAGATGGATTTGGTAATAACCGAGATGTATGCCCATTAGTTTCAGGTAACTCTCTTTCTCCAGAAGGTTGTCCTGACAGAGATGGGGATGGATTTTCCGATGACACAGACGTATTCCCTAGTGACGCAGATGACTGGTATGATTCTGATGGTGATGGATACGGCGACAATACTGATTTATTTCCTGATGACGAAACTGATTGGGCTGATTTAGATAATGATTCATATGGCGATAATAGGGATAGATTTGCTAGTGACCCATCTGAATGGAATGATACAGACGGTGATACGGTTGGAGATAATTCCGACGCTTTCCCAGATGATCCGACTGAATGGCTAGATAGTGACGGTGATGGGTGTGGAGATAATGCCGATGTTTGGCCCCTGGACCCTTCAGAATGTTTCGATAGAGATGTAGATGGAATTGGAGATAATTTAGATATGTTTCCTGATGATAGGTCTGAGTGGAATGATACAGATGGTGATGGATTAGGAGATAATCAGGACCTTTTCCCGAGAGATCCAAAAGCCAAATACGATGATGACGGGGATGGCTTGGCAAATTCTTATGACCCGTTCCCCGATAATGAAAATATGGATTCCTGGTTTGATTTAATTTTTAGAATAATACTGGTTGGTGGAATTATCGGTGCAGTATTATTTACGATGAAAAAGAAATCAGAAACTAAGCAACCGATTCCTTGGCATCAATATAGCGATGAAGTAATGTTAGAAGCCGCAGAAGGAGATAATTCTGTACCTGAAAAACCAACAGGTCCACCACCGCCGAGTTCTTTTCAATAGATTACTCAGAGCAGTGAACATCTAGAACAACATGCCTGGTGTGTGGTGAATACCATTTCACTTTCTCCAAGTGTTTTGCTTCAATCTTCCATTGACGACCAATGTTTCGAGTTATAATTTCGAGTTTAGTAATGGTATCTTCGACCCATGATGCTATTTTATCTTCGGCTACATTCATGTGGATATGTAACCAACCACCTTCACTTTTTAAGCACTCTAATGCCAAACTCCAAACTCTCTCAGAAGACGGTAGAATCCCGAGGTGACACCGGTCAGAAGTATTTTTTAGATTTGCTAGAGTGATATTATTATCGCCCTCATGAATAGTTAGTCTCTGAGACACCTCATTCCTTTTTGCACCCCAAATCAATCCTTCTATAGAATTGGTATTAATCTCACAAGCATGTAAATGCTTGACTTTACTTCTAACTAGCATGGGTAAACTATAGTATCCAATTCCAGCAAATGCATCTATTACTATCTCGCCTTCCATATCGATATTACCTATTCGGTGACGTTCGGTTACATTACCTGAAGAATACATTACTTTGGTTGCATCGAATCCAAAATGAACACCATGGTCGAGTAGTTCTACCCACCCTTCTTGACCAAGTAATAATTCAACTTGTGAAGTTCTCATTATGTCATCAGATATTGGTTGTTGACGACCTAGCCGATTCACATTCAGTGAATCGCAGATTACTCCCCACAGTTCGTATATTTCAGTCTCTAAGCAGTGTGAGAATAGTTCTAACCACTCTTTTTGCTTAAATGATATAGTTGGTAAAAGCACCATGTCTCCGAGTAATTCCCATTTTTGAGGTAGATAATTTAGTAGAACCTGTTTATTGTTTTGATGTTTCAAACCATCTAACCAAATCGATATGTTTGCAGACATTAACTGTGCGGGTGTTAATTTAGGTGAATTTTTTTCTAACACTAACTCTTCAATCGAAATATCACCTAATATTTCGGGTATTTCTCTGCACAAATCTTCGGTTAAAGTATCGAAATCTCCATCGATCGGTAATGCTAATTTTTGGGAGATTCTTTTAGGTCGTAATTCATCATTATAGATGTTTTTTCTGATAAGAATCTGCTTAACCTTAGGTGAAAACTCAAGCGGTATCAAAATAGCCATATTACTAGATATGGTTTGCTTTGAATCGCTCATAGTATGCTCACGAGGGTAATTGCTTTGAATGTCACTCACATAGCATAGCACATGACGGTTAAGAGAATCACTAGCAGAAGAAGTTCGAAAGTCATGATTTTTCTAATCCAATCTATTCTCTTATTACAGATATTTGTGCCACTTGCAAGTGCAGATGGAATGACTGCGTGTTCTAATTTAGGTGGAACTTGTGATGATTATAACTCCTCACATGACGCAAGTCCAAACCAACCTGACTGGATAAATGGAACATATGATTTTAAATTGATTAACACCTCAAATATTCAACTTGATTTGACATGGGCAATTCATGAGTTTGACCGTTCTGCTTTAGGTTTAAACAATTTTGATTCTGATTTAGCCGTTGATGGTTTGGGACCTGAAGATGGAGTGCCTGCTGACTTGATTAGGAATTTCTTTGATACTTCTCCAGCAGGTGCTGGGACTAATACAGTTGGAATACAGTTGAGGCAAGAAGTGGATTCAGCATTAGAATCATCACTTGAATCAGGTTTTGGTAATGTTATTGATATGAACACTGATTATGCTTCATCAATAACACAGGGTGGAGTAACAACAACATGCACAACAGACCCTTCGATAGATTCAGTATATTCATCTGAAGGAGCTTCACAAAACAATGCCTTCATGCCACCTCTATGTCTATCTTCAACTGTAGTAATCGAATTGACAGAGAGTGCCTTTAGTCTTAATTCATCATCATCTTTTGACTTGGAACGTACCTATCAAGGATTATTGGTAATGGGCGCAAAGATTACCACTGATTTTTCGCTACTAACCCTTCCTGGTCACCAAGGTAACTATTCATTCTCTCCTCCAGACTATGCAAATATAATGGGTGTTGACGATAATGGATCAATCGTATCAAAGGCTGGTAGTCCAGCATATTTTGCGGGTCAATGGGACATCGACCATAGAAATGCTCCACCGGGTGCAAGTGACCTAGTAACGCCAATCTCTGTGGATATAGCCAATCGCGACAGGCCGTCAACCAGCACAGTAAGTATTGATAATACTAGTAAAGCAATCGACTTGAATATTAAATTAGATTTAACAGATGAGTCAGCAGCAACGTTAGACTTCATAGTTGAGATGACTTACTTGGATGAATCCATTTTGAATGAATGGGATATTTCTCTTGTAAGCGTTACAGATAAGGCTACTTTACCTGTTATCACTTCAGATGGAATCCGTCTTGCGTACCACAACGGCCTGGCTGATTTAACAGAATTCACTTCACAATTCCCAGTGGAATCTATTGCAGATGGTATCTCATCCACAGTTGCCGGTATTGAGCAAATTCAGATGAATGATATGTATTGGGTCTCAGATGCTCTGGAAGATGGCTTGTCTACTGCCGGGGGATTGAATTATTCTCACTCTACCGGTTGTTCAGAAACAGCATCCCCTGGTGTTGATTTACATTATTGCGTCGAGGGTCCCTCAGCTATGACCGAAGAATATCCAGTATTCTTGAGAACCACTAGCCAACCATTTTCAATGCGCTTAATCGATATTTTGAAAGAGAACAATGGTGATGACAATATTGAGAAATTCCTTGACGTGATTACAGAAGATGATTTCAGAAGAGTTCTAAACAGCGGACTCTCAATCGAAACCGCTTTGTCATCAGACTATCTTGAAGAAATTATACCTTCTAATTTACCACCTTCAGAGTTGACTTTAGAGATTATTTTACCAACATGGGTCAGAACTATTGATGGGCAAAACAGTATTGTATTGACTCACTCATTGGAAGATAATTCTGATTCTGAGATATCATTTGCAGGAACCAACCCATATGACTGGAGAAACGAAATAAAAAATAGTGATGGTGAAGTTGTTTGTACCACTTTGCAGAGAACTTGTGTTTCGACTTCTATTGATTTTGATGTTTCAGCATTTAGAATAAATGAATGGACTCAGTCTGTATCAGTAGACTTCGCTTTAGAAGCCGAACTTTCAATTCACAGAATAACAGTACCTCTAGACCGATTAGACCAAGCAGGTTCAACACAAGTTCACATGGAAGCACTACCTTCTGATTTGATTAGATTGGGGCTTGACATAGCGAGTCGGTTGAATGAACCACACGTTATTGATGGACCCGATAACATCTGTAGTGCGGACCAAGACATGGAAGTTTGCGATGAAGATTTATCGTTCAGTTTCACAGAACAAGGCCTGACAGATTTCTCTGAAAATGTTGGAGATGTTTTGACCGCATATATCCAGCAGGTAGGTGAAGACCTTCCTAATCAAGAGGATTCACCACTGACTAATGTAGACTTAAGCGGTTTTCAAATAAAGACTGCAGTGAGTGGAATTGGAGCCCCAGACCTAAACATCGGTGATGATGAACCAATTACTCTCAGTGTCGAAATTCCTATGGTTGAATTCGAGTTAGATATTGATGGAAATTTGGGTGAGATTATTGGCGGTGACATGGAAAGTTTGGAAGTTTCCTTCTTGGCAAATACAATGTCCAGTTATTTCCTAAGTCCAATGGCTGATGTTGCAGACGCTATGGGTGCATCTCTATCCAACAGTCTTGTTTCTGGAGAAGGATTGACTTTCCCAGACCCTGAACAATCCGAATTAAGTTATACTTTCTCAGGTAATGCTTCAGTCAATGAAGAATTCGAAGCAGAACTTAGTGGGCCTATTTCTATCACACTTCCAAAAGGAATCACCATAGAGGATGCAAAGTCTACATCTGGAAACTTAGAGATCAAAGAAATTGATGGTAGACAAAAAATAACTTACACTATTCCAAATGGAGAGTTCGAAGATACTGTCACTTTTAGAGTGAAGGTTTCTTGGATTTATATTTTGGCTCAATTTTGGGTTTATCCTACAATTATAATATCACTTATTTTCTTGATGATACGAAGACGACGAAGAAAGAAGAAGGCTAAGAAGCAGCGTAGAGAAGTAAATTCTGCTCAGGCTACCAAGGTGGGAATCGGGGACAGAGAATTCTCAGATTTACAAGGGTTCCATAGCGATGGAATGCATGGTGAATTGGAACAATTCAAAGATTATTCTAATGCTTCATCGAAACCGACAACAGAAGTTGGCGATGACCTTTTTGATTAAGGATTAATCGCTTCATGAATTCTTTTAGCCAAGGAATTACCGATTCCTGGTACTGTTTGAAGGTCTTTGATGCTTGCATGCTCAATACCTTTTCGTCCACCAAAATATCTCAGTAAGGTTTGCATTTTCTTAGCACCTAATCCAAGTACATCTTGCAATGGGTCCTTGATTTTATCACGATTTCTTTGTTTTCTATGAAATGTATTAACGAATCTATGTGCCTCATCTCTAGAGTGCACTAGCACTCGTCCTTTTCTGTCAAGGATAATTGGTTCTTTTTCTAAACGAAATAGTGTTTCTTCTCGTTTTGCTATCGCTGCAAGTTCAAATTCACCTAGAACTTCATTACTTTCTAATACTTTACGAATGGTATTCAAATGAGTTTCCCCTCCATCAATAAGAAGTAAATCAGGCCATTCATCTTGCCTTTTAACCCACCTTTCTACAACCTCACTCATCATTCTAAGGTCATCTATGGCTTCACCTTTGACAGTGTATTTTCGATATTCTTTTTTATTTGGTCTGCCGTTTCTAAAAGATACACTGGCTCCAACTCGGTTTTCACCAATCAACTGAGCCATATCAAAGCAAACTATGTAATTCAATTTCTCCATACCTAGTAGTTCTGCACATTCGTCAGCAGCTCTTTGTTCGAGTGAGCCGCTTGCTTTGTCTATGAAGCGAGATAATTGAATTTCCGCGTTCTGAGTTGCCAAGTTTTGAAGAGTCACTAAGTCTCCTCGAGTAGGAGTTCTTACTTCCACTTGAGATTGTCGTCTTCCATTTAGCCACTCAGTAGTTCCATCGAATAATGGGGTTGGACTCAACAGTAATCTTGGAGGACAACGATTCTGATAATGTGAAGAGATGAACATAGAAATCGTCTCACCAATATCACCTCGATAGATAATCGGCCAAGCCTCTTGTCCCTTGACCACACCTTCATCAGCATGAAGTACAACAACTGCTGCGTGGTCGCCTTTCCACGCAATACCGATTGCATCACAATCGCGGTATACTTTACTGGAAACAACATGCTGACTAGTTGTTATTCTAACGGCTCTAATCATATCACGCTGTCTGGCAGCTTTTTCATACTCCATCTTTTCAGATAACTCATCCATTTTCTTAGTTAATTCATCGACCAGTTTACCTGCTTTACCGTTTAGAACTTCGGTTACTATATTGACAATTGTATCGTATCCGTTTGGGTCTAAGCAAGGCCCTCGACATAATCCAATATGCATTGCAAGACAACCATCTTTGCCACGGCAATCTTTGTCTCTAATACCAAACTGTTTTCTCAACAATTGCATTACCTGCTTAGCAGCACCTGCGTGAGGAAATGGCCCCCAACGTTTTGCATCTTTGGGGGGATGTCTTGTGTACATTATTCGTGGGAATTGCTCACTTGTCAAAATAATATATGGATATGATTTATCATCTTTTAACCTTGAATTGAATCGAGGCTTGTGCTCTTTGATGAGTTGCCTTTCTAGAATTAAGGCTTCTTTTGGGGAAGTCGTAATGATATACTCAATCTTATCAGCTCTTGAAACTAATTCAGTAATCATTTTTCTATCTGGATTTGAAGCAAAATACGAGCGGACTCTTTCATTGATTCTTGTTGCTTTACCAACATATAGAACTCTTCCTTGTTCACTTTTGAAAAGATACACACCGGCTTTTTTTGGAAATGAACTCGCTTCATACTCCACCGGCATATTATGCCGTTGACGGCGATACACAAAAGGACAACCATACCTAGAGTATGGGCTAAACAAAACTTCGCAGTATTTGTTAGGGCGGAGTACTTCCCATTGACGTTAGCCATGGTATCATCATCCCAAAAAAGGATACTCACATGGCTAAGTCAATTTTCTTCAGATATTGAAAATTCATGGGATGTAAGCAGAGATATAGCATTGCCTGGGATTGCTGACGGTCTTGGAGTAGTTCGTTCTGCTCTTAACGGCCCACTGAAGAAACTTGAAAAATCGGGTATGGTCTTCAAACGTATGGGTCATGTCATTGGAGGGGGTTCTAGACGAAGGCAGGTATTTCACATAACCGAGAAAGGTAGGGAATATATCTCCAACCATGAGTCTAAATTGAATAAAAAATCTAAAACTGGGAAAATTTATGGTAATATGCCCAATCACGTTCAGGTTTTTGGTCGCGATGACACTATTTCCAAAATTGGTGAATTGGTCGAAGAAACTTCATTGTTAATCTGCGGACTTCCAGGTATTGGTAAAACCGCACTTGTAAGTGCCTTTGGTCGTCAATTATTAGGGCAAGAGAAAACTATTAGATGGGCTACAGCAAGTGATTTTACAGATGTTTACGATCTTTGTACTCAATGGGAAATTAGTACTACACTACCTCAAGATAATACTGCTCTAGAGAGTTTGATTATGGAGAATTGTAAAAACCAATTACTTGTAATCGATGATGTACATCAAATTTCTAATAGACATAGCGCATCGATTGATGAATTATGTCAAAATTTGAATAACCAGGGATTATTAACAATAGTACTTATTGGACGTGAACCAATTACAGGTTATTCTTATCTAGAAAAAATACAAATCCTACCTTTAGATGACGAATTTGGTGCTCAAATTCTTGGAGAAGAACAAGATCTAGAAGTAAGGTTGTCTATTTCTAGAAGACTGGGTGGCCATCCACTTGCTTTACAGCTTTATCAACCGGAATCAGAATTACCAGAACAATCCACAGATGTCCAAAATTATGTTGAAAAAATAGTGCTCTCTAACCTATCTGAGAAGGAAAAATCTTCGTTGAACTTATTATCATTAGAACCGATCCCCATCGATTCAAATAATTCCTTGGTAAGTGAAATGATAGGAGCCTTTGATGATCAAGCACTGTTAAGATGGAGTTCTAAAAATTCTAAGGTTGAACTACACCACTTAATTAGGAATGTAAGAAGGTCATTTATTGGTGTAGATGAGCAAATAGAGATGCATAAATCATTAGCAAATCACTGGCAAGGTATCGACCGAAGAGAAGACGAAGACCTAGTTTTGTTATTTCACCAGATAGCAAGTTCCGAAGGAAATATCATCGAATTAATCGAACAACAATTATCTAATTTATCTCCCCATAGATCAAATATTTTAGCAGTCTTAATCGAACAAGCAATTGACCAAATTCCTCAAAACTCTGATTTGCATTACTTTGCTGCCAAAGTTGCGGCTAAAAGATGTGAAGTAGATTACCTCAAACATCATATTGAAAATATCCAAGATGAAAGGGGTATTGGATTAAAATTCGATCTCGCTTTACTTGAAGGAAGGCTTGAAGATGCCGATCAGCTGTTTCTAGAAAGTCTCGAAAATTCAGACGACGGACAGTCTAATCGTTTATCGATTTCTGCTGCTTCTAGAAGATTAGAAGATAGAATTTTTGATGAGAAAATAGACGATAAAATAATCAAAGAAACAAATCACTATCTTTCTCAAGTTGATATTGGTAAAGTTCACAAATCAGGCAAGTCAGCATCGATTATTGCAATTTCACTGATAAAACATTCACTTTCCTTGCTCCAGCAAGACCTTTTAGCAGCACAAAAAATCACAGAGAGTATTCAAAATTTAGGGTTAGAAGCAGAGCCATTGGTACTAAACATGCGCTCAAAAGAAATTATTTTTGAATTCAAGAATGGACTTAAGTCAGTTGAAGAAACGAAGCAATTCCTCGAAAGGGCAATCTCTCTTCAAACCAACCATCTTTACAAAGATTCAATTCGTCTAAATTTTGTTGAGGCTTTAACTTCCTCAAATATCGAACTAGCCAAAGTTCAATTTGAGTTACTTAGCCAACCAGACTATGATATTAGATTGAATACCTATAATCGCTATGTGGCTAGATGGTGGCTGTGTAAATCAATAATACAGCCTTCGCACAGACTAACTTCTCTACGTGAATCAATTTCTCAGCACAAACTTTCAGGTTGTCCTCGAGCCGCCAAATCCTTGGAGAGAAGATTACATTCTTTGATTTAGAGTTCAGCGCCAATCAATGTTTTTGTATCGGCGATTCCGTCCATTGGACGAATATCCTCTACGATACATCTAGTTAACAGAAACTCATCATCAGCTTGTACTCTGGCAATCAAGTCATACTCTCCAAATAGAATCCATCCAGATGTTACGAAATCTATCTTCTCGAGATTTTCTCGAACTACTTTTTCTTGCCCTGGTTTTGTTGTTATTAATACGAATCCGATAGCCATAATCTCACCTCAATATTCTACTGCAATCAAAGTTTGAGTATCTTTGACGCCATCTATTTGTCTAAATTCAGTCATTAACATTCCTGATAATTTCTTGGAATCGTCTGCACTAATTCTTACAATCAAGTCATATTCTCCATATAGAGCATGTACTTCTACGACAGATGAATGGTTTGTAAGGGTCAAATACACGTTTCTCTCTTGCGAGGGTAAGGTTTTGAAAAGCACAAATGCTTCTGGCATATTTTATTCCACTGGAATAGGGGTTTTATCACTTACTGATGTTAATTATTTGATTTAAAAAAATGTTCAATTAGGCGAACCATTGAAGTGCATTACTGACTTAAGGCCAATTATGCAGAGCAGTAAAACCTCGAGGTTATTGATTTTCTCTGTTTTGTTCATATTATTTACAACTCCAATGTCAGTTTTTGTGGAAAACTCAGGACAAACAGATTTACAATCACAAGAGTCCGAGAATACTAGTGCTCGCTCTCAGATTGTGTGGAGTGGAGTTGTAGAATTAACTTCGTCTTATACAGTAAATGTCACCGATGAGCTTGTCCTTTCTCCGTGTACAGTTGTTAAGTTAAGTCCGAGCGTAAGAATTTATGTTGAAGGCAGAATTACTGCACAAGGGACTTCAACTTGCCCTGTTATTTTCACTCAATTGACCACAGGGTCGCATTATGGAATTCAATTTAATTCAAGTTCTAATGGCCGTGGTTCTTTGATGGATAATATCACTATTGAAAATTCAGTTTATGGAATTACAATGTATAATTCCAATCCTAGAATTAACAATATCACAATAATTAATCCTTCAAGGGTAGGTATCGACTTATTTACCAATTCAGCCCCAATTATTCATGACCTATATATCGACCAAGCCGGTCGTCAGGTAAGTTATTCTGATTGGAGATATGGACTTGGAGTCTCGGTTGGTGCTGGTTCAACACCGATAATAGATGGTGCTTACATGACAGATTTGAGAATTAGAGGTTTGAATATATGGGGTGGCTCAGGTGGAATGTTTAGAAACATAGTAATCAACAATGTGACAGCAGAGGGTGCTAATGCACTCTCAGCTGGGGTATGGGTCGAAGATAGTCAACCTTTGATCACCAACATTAGTGTTGATAAAACAGATTATGGGATTTTGATCCGTCATATTGACGATGGAGGTTATACTAGAGCTGTTGTTAGAGATTGTGTAGTTTCTAATTCAATGTACAGAGGTATATATCTCGATAAGGCTAATCATACTAACTACACCAATTATGAAACAGCAGATTTCACCAATACTATCGTTAGAGGAACAGGCGGCAATGGTGCTAAAACTGCAAACATTGCATATGCAGGAATTGAAGTTAACGCTACAGGTGCTTGGTTTGAAAATACTACAGTTCAAGATTCTACTACCGTAGGAGTTAGGCTATACTTCGTAGACTCATCAACAACCTTCAGAGACCTAACGATAACTAATTCAGGAGACCCAGGCCAAGGAGCCCATGAAGCAGGACTTGCGATTAGGTCTTCATTTTTCGCCCCTAATTTTGAGGGATTGGAGATTTCAGGTTCTGTTGGTCCAGCAGTATCTTCAACTTCAGGAGGAGCAATGCAAGGTAATGATTGGTATCTCCACAATAACTCCAAGCAGGGCTTATTTGTAGATTCCTCAACTCTAATTTTAGATGATCTACATCTGTCAGATAATGGATATTCTGGCATTCATGTCTTTGATGCTCGCTATGTGGATTTGTCGAATGTTACATCTTTAGGTAACGGTGTATCTGGTGTTTTAGATAGTCAAAAGGCGGGAATTTACTTTGAGAAATCCAACGACTTAGAGTCTAATTCCGGTGATGTAACCTGTAATGAATGTACTCTAAAACAATCACTGGGCGCAGGTGTTTTGGTTAAAGATTCGGTTGACTTATGGCTCAATCATTTGACTTTAGAAGATAATAATCCAGACTATGCACCTTTATCGATAGATAATAGTGGATTAACTATCGGGCAACAGGGAGGTAGATTACATTTACATGATATTCAAATCGATACGGAAAGAATCGGTCCACAATCCGGTCCTGCTTTAGAATTGAATAAAGCCGCAGCCTACATTGATTTAGTTACTATGAGTGGTAATCATACCGGAATTATTTGGAATGCTGACAATAATGGCAACTTTGATTCCAGCATGAGTAGGGTTCAGTTTTCTGGTTCGTCTTGTCTGATGTTGAGTGATCATATTTCTTTATCAGGCCAAGATAATTCGATAACACCTGAGTGTACTGGCTCCTTGACATTTCAAAATAGTGACGTTAATTGGTCTGGGTTAGTTGATTTAACCTCAAGTACGGTGCTAAACTTAGATTCTTTTTCATCTCTTCACTTACACAAGCCAAGTCAAGTCAGTTTAAGCAATGCAATAATTGCACCTTCCGCAACCATTGATACTGCATGGGACATTGAAGTCTGGGCAGTCAATAATAATTCAAATGGAATACCTCAAGCAATTATCGACTTGACATTTGACCAATTTGAATCATCTGCTCAAGAACCAACAAGTGAAATTGGATTCGTCAAATTCCCTAATTATATTGGTCAACAGTGGACTCAATCAGGACCTTCATCTGTCACTTCAGTCACTATAGACTGCACTTACGATGGAATTTCAAACAGTAGTTCGGTTCTATTGGACCAAGATCGGGTGGTATACTGCTTACTACCTTTAGGTAATCAAGCACCATTTTTGAATTGGGATACTCCAATTGATCAAGAAATATTCCCTAGTGGTTCAATTGTTGAATTCAATGCAAGTAGAACTTGGGATTTAGACAATGACCCGCTGGTATGGGAATGGACTTCATCGATTGATGGGGTGATAGGAACAGAATCTAATTTCACTGTTAATGAGTTATCCTCTCAAGTATTAAGCGATGGAGTTCATACAATTATTGCTAAGGTTTGTGATGATTCTAACAACTGTGTCCAACAATCTAGAGCAATAGAATTAGTCAATCAACAACCGGTTCTTGTCGTTAACTTTGAACCTGTGTTGAACCCTTGGAGTATTCTGGAAATGCCTAGAACTGGTTTAGTTCAGGTTAATTTAAACGGATCTTATGACCCCGAAGGTGATCAATTTTCGTGTTGGATGACCACTTCTTATGGACTACAATATCCACCGAGTATCCCTCAAAACTGTCCTTACATGTTTAATTATACATTCCCAATGTCTTCGAGTTCGGATAACCCAGCGCCGCCTTCAGATTCCTTTTCCCTTTCCATTTGGCTTGATGACGGAATTAATACACCGGTAGAATGGGAGTTTGATGTGGAATTATTCAATGAGATACCAACGCCTCAATTTACGGTTCTAAGAAATTCCAATTATAGTGAAGATGTAGTGACTTTAGACGGCTCATTAACCGTTGACCCTGAAGGTGACAATCTCGAAATTGAATATTGGTCGAGTATTGATGGGGTGTTACAATGGTCAGACGAGCAGGCTGGAAAAGTATGGCAAGGACATTTATCTCGTGGATTCCATACTATTGAGATGCGAGTAGGTGATGATGTATTGGAACATGTTAACCAAACAAAAGTAACATCAGTTCAAATCGAAGTAGAAAATTCCTATCCTAAATCGATTATTGCAACTCCACTTTCTTCTCAGACCTATGACTCTTCTGAATTAATTCAATTCTCTGCTAATGGTTCTGGAGATTATGATTCATCTTGTTCCACATTTCCTAGCGAAGGATTTTGGCACTGCTCAGAGGTTGAACCAGCAATGGGTTCTGAGTATCTTTTAGTATCGTGGGACAGTGATTTAGATGGTCGATTGATTCCTTCAGATGAAGATTGGTTAATGTTTGAAGGTAGACTTTCAGCAGGAACTCATGTACTCACATTATCAGTCGATGATGGAATACATCAACCAGTCGAGACTTCAATAACAGTTCTAGTCGATCAATCAGCACCTCACTTAGATTTAGTAACTCCAACAAATGGACAAACTTTCAAATCTTCAGATTATATATTTTGGAATGCTGTTAATTCTCAAGACTTCGATGGTGATAATTTTACTATGACAGTTAGGAGTGATTTACTAGATGAACCTCTACTAGATTCTGTTTCAACATCAGAAACTCATATTTCCCAATTGCCGGCAGGTACTCATTCTATCGAAGTTCAGCTTAATGATGAAACTGGCAAATCTGTCTCGACTTTTATCACTCTATATGTTCAGACTTCTGCACCAGATGCTGTTATCATCACTCCATCAAACCTTCAATCATTCACTGGTGGAGATGAGATAACTCTCGAAGAGTCGTCACTAGATGCAGACAATGATATCTCATTTAGAGAGTGGAGAATATACCAGTCCGGAAGTTTCTCTCCTTTAGTAACTTATTCAGCGAGTATGGAGAAAATAACTCTAGCCCCAGGTGAATATGATATTCAGTTGGTAATAAGAGATAGTCTGGGCAATCAAGATGACGAACAAGTTAGAATTACTGTTACGAATACAGACCCTGAATTTAATGACCAATCGCTAGTTATCTCACCTAATGAAATGATTACAGATGAACTGGTATTATTCGAAGTTAGCATAATGTTACTCGATCCAGATGGAACAACGAGTGATGTTAGAGCAACACTTACTCATAATTTACAAGTTTGGAATTTCAACCTAAGTGATGATGATAATGATGATACTTGGGAAGGAAGCATAAAGATTAGACCAGACCAATCTGGAAGACCAAATCTGAAAATTACTGCAAGGGATGGTGTTGGTGATGATGCGAACATCGATCAAATCTCTAGAACAGTGATAGTCAATGATTTAGAAGAAGATGGGGCATCCTCATTGTTCATAGCAATAGGTTCGGGAGTTCTTATTCTTCTTGTATTAATTCCTTTAATATCTGCTAGAAGAAGAAAGAAGTTTGATGAATTAGAATTGATGGAATCATGGCCTGCATTCGGTAGTAGCAATGCACAGGAGCCTAATCAACCAAAAGATATTCCAAAATTAGAAGGTGGAATTATTGACGGTGCTGCAGAAGTTCAATCAGAGGAAAAAGGCAGTTTTAGCGTAGATGAATTACTTGAATAAGTAAATCATTGTTCAGGTAAGTTCTTGTTGATTGAGTCGGGGTTTGAATCCCTTCCACCCCAAGGGGTTTTAGTTCGATTTAGTCCAACTCTCTTAGCAAAAAGGAATTTAAAATTCTTCCAACCATCACCCCAGGTATGGATTTCAGCATCCCCGACTCTCGGTCTGTAAGGGACTGAGATTTCAATAGCCTTTTTCTTACCGATATGTCTTCTTGAGAGAATTTTCATTTCCTCAGATAGAGGCATACCATCGTTTGTAGGCTTCATTTTTTCATCCTGGAAAATTGATTTTCTAAACACCCACATTCCGGATTGTGAATCTTTGATTCCATAGCCAAATAGTAGTCTTGCTGTGAAAGATAGAGCCCAATTTCCAAAACCATGTAATCCAGACATAGAGCCACTTTCAGCGAGTGATAAACGGTCACATGTGATGAAATCAAGGTCATCATCCAATAACCTCTTGACTAGCTTTGGAACTAACTCAGCAGGATATGTACAATCAGCATCCATTGTAACTATGATATCATTTTTTGCGACATCAAAGCCAGTTCTGTATGCTCTACCGTATCCCTTTCGATCTTCTAAGTGGACACGTGCGCCCTTTTTTAGCGCGAGCTCTCTTGTTCTATCACTTGAATTTCCATCGACTATCATTATTTCTAGGTCTTTACACCATCCTCTAGGAATTGAATCAATTGTTGGTTCAATTGCTTCTTCCTCATTTTTAGTGGGGAGAATAACTGTGACAGTAACTGGCAGTGAATCGGCCATACCAGTGCCAATTAGCGAACAGTATTGAAAGCATTGGCTAAAGAACTCAATTATTCATACTCCTATTATGGAGACATTCAAACGCAAGGCTCTCGTGGGGAACACAATGCACATCGCTATGATTGCTGGAGAATACCCTCCAAGATGGGGCGGTATTGGTTCCGTGGTATTCCATCTTGCTGGTCATTTAGCAACATGTGGTCACCAAGTAAGCGTAATCACGCGTTCTCACAAGGGTAAAACTCCTGTACAATCGGGTGTTTCGGTCATAGAGGTACCTTGGCTAAAAGCACCGATGGCTTTTACTCGTTCTTACGCTAAAAACTCATTAAAAGCCCTGAAGCATCTCCATAGTTTAGAAGCGGTAGATGTGATACATATTCATTTGCCATTAGCATCTTTTTCTAGAAAAGAATTTAGATTTATGGAAGAGAATATCGCTCCGGTTTGTTCATCTTTACATGGCTCTTGGTTAGGTGAGAAGCAAGGGGTCATTAGAGCAGCAAAGGCGAATGAATCCGCTACTTGGAGAAATCCAAATGACCTGGCGATAAGGTTGACTGGTAAGTATTATTCAAAATATGAGAGAGCAGGGATTCTGGAGTCAAGTATTTGTGTTTCTAATTCTAAATCGACGCTTTCAGAATTCGAAAATTGGTATGAGCCATCTGAGGATTTTAACTGCGAAGTTGTGTTATGGGGTTGCGACCATAAGGTGTTTAGACCTCCGAATCAGGATGATGAAGATGAGCAATTAAGTCATGAGAAAATACGTTCATCTTATGACTGTGGAGATGAGCTTGCTTTGAGTTATATGGCAGAGACCAAAACTCCGATGATTTTAGCAGTCGGAAGACTCGTAGCCAGAAAAGGTTACATGACTTTGATTAGAGCTCTCCCCGCTATTTTACAAGAGCACCCAGGTGCAAGATTGGTCATAGTGGGCAGGGGGCACATGAAGAAAAGATTACTAAAAAGTGCTCGAAAATTAGGAGTCGAACATGCATTATTTATTCGCAGTAGTATGTCTTTTGATGATTTAGCACAGCACTTCCGTTCTGCCGATCTAGTTGTTTACCCTTCTTACTACGAGGGGCAGGGGCTGATTCCACTAGAATCATTAGCCAGTGGAACTCCGGTTGTAACAGTAAATCAACCTCCTTTAATTGAGATGATTGATAATTCGGTCGGTGACCTTTTCAAATCAGGAGATCCAATTGATTTGGCGAAGTCTGTATGTAGAATGTTAGATGCTCCAGAGCAAAGAATCAACAAGGCTAAAGCAGGTAGGGAGAGAGTATTGTCTCGATATACATATGAACACAATGCAGAAGACTTTGAGCGAATTTACAATTCTATTATCCATAAATAATATTCGACTTATGACAATATCCAATAGTCTCTATCTATTGAGAGATACATGGCGAGTCAAGTCCTTGAGGCAGAATTGATTGAGCCTGTTGACATTAATTTGGGCGATAATAGTTCAAATCTTGCACTTGGTGGAACGATAGCAGTTTCGATAATTTTCATTTTACTTTCAGCTTTGATAGGTTCATCGATAACCAAAGACCTCAATCCGGCTAATATCGGAGATAATCTCCAAGGTGAACAGATCTATTTTTCATGGTCAGAGCCTGAATATATGCCTAGGCATGAAGAATGTATAGACCCAAATAATGGCCAAGATGAAGGATATATTGGTTATGGAATTGGTTACGAACCTAGCCTTTCGATAGATAGTGAAGGTAACTTATTTGTCACAGCACACAAGGATTTACGTTGGGGCGGTGAAGGAAACCCTTTTGCTCCTGTAATTGGTGGTAATCTCGATACTTGGTATGCTTGTGAAGATGGAGAAATGACTTCATGGGATTATTGGGCTTCTTGGTTTTGGATTTCAAATGATGGTGGAGAAACTTGGGGTCATGGTGAAAATTTTGAACCAACTCCGGGTAATTTAGTAAATTCTGCAGTAGGTTCAGTTTCAGGTTCTGGCTCTGAGTGTCTTGGTGATGAAGGCGATATCGCTGTTGACGCAAATGATGTTGTGTACTATTTAGACACAACTTTGGAAGATAATTGGTGGCATAAGTTCACCGATGGAGGAAATACATACATTTCACCCTCAGTCTGTGAAAGAATGCAGACTATGGCAGCAGATGACAGACCATGGGTTGCTGCACAAGGTGACGGAATTATACATTATTTAGGAAATTCTGGGGCTTCACCTCCAGAATGTACGGCAGATGTCGGTAGATACTGGTATTATCATTCTGAATCGGGTGGAGCGCCTTTCTCTCAATGCTATGCTATGCCGGGTGGATGGTCCACAATTTCAAGTCAGAATAATGGTCCATACGTCTTTGTTGCTCAAGAAGATGCAGACAGTGATAGCGGTACAGTTCAAGTTAGAGTCAGCCCAGAATATGGAAGAGGAACTGGACCAGGCCCAAGTGATGGCACATGGTTAGAACCGGTAACAGTTGGGCCAAGAAATGGAAACTGTCCAGAAGGTTACCCAGTGGTAAATAACAATGAAGGGGGAATGGTAGTAGTTACTTGGGCAGATTGTCCAAATGGAAATACAGGTCCTTGGGAAATGAATGTAGCAGTTTCTTATGATAATGGTACTAACTGGTCAAATTGGAATGCAACACCTTTTGACAGAGGAATTGCAATGTATCCTTTCGTTTCTATTACTGAAGATAATATAGTCAGTATCTCTTTTTATGGTCTTGATTTTGATCAAGATAACAGTCAAGACGGCTACGTAGAAGGCAAAAAATGGTACCTTTATGCAGGTGCTTTGAGAAGTCCGATGGAAAATGATACTTGGGATTTTAAAGTAGTAGACCCAACTCCACTTCATACTGTTACTTCATATGAGCAATCAGAAGGAGATACTCACGCTCTGCACGACTTTTTTGAAACAGTAATGTCTCCAGATGGCGATTGGATTGGAATAGCATATCAAGAAAATGTAGGCGAACATCCGTTTGAAGAAAATGAAGAACAGAGATACATAAAGTTCGTTCGAGGTGATATTTCTTCATCACATAGCATTGCTGAGTCGTCATCTCAAGCAAAAGTATCGAAAATCCCTTGGTTTGAGCCAAATCAACTGATTATTGCTTCCCGAATGTGAAATTTTGATGATATCAATCAAATTCGTAGAGGCGGGTATTTCATAGGTAGTATGCCGATTCGCCCACATGGTCGCGAAGCGATTCATGGTGTTGGCTTTGGCCGCGCTGATGATTTCATTCACGCTTCCAGTTTCTGCAGATAATAATCTTCAGAGTGCAAATATTCTCACCGAGGGGGTTTCTTCCAGCGGATATGTTTGCTATGATGATGAATGCTCCCCGGGTGATGAAGTAGACTGGTGGAAAGTCTATGCATATAGAGGAGATATAGTTGAAGTCTCATTTTCAGGAAGTATTCCAAATCCAGCTTGGTGGTGTCCAGGTGATGGTTGGGAAGGAGACTACTCAATTCATGATTCATCAGGAAGTCAGGTGGCTTCTCTTTCTTTGAGCGATGACAATCCTTCTGCTTCTCTAAGTAAGACGATGTCTACAGCAGACTGGGTTTATGTGAAAGTCAAAGGTAAGGACAGTTGGTGTAACGATGCAATTCAGTATACATTGACAGCATCTATTGATTCAGGGGATAGAGATACAGACGAAGATGGATTTATTGATTCAGAAGACGATTGTGATAATATCCCAGGAACTTCAGTTTATGATAGAAAAGGATGCATTGACACTGATTCTGATGGTTATTCAAACCCAGAAACAGGCTGGAGCACCAATAATGGTGCTGATGCATTTGCAAACGAACCAACCCAATGGCAGGACACTGATAATGACGGCTATGGAGACAATGTAGATGGATTTGAGGGCGACTTCTGCCCATTTAAGAGAGGATACTCTTCAATTGATAGATATGGTTGCCTAGATAATGACGGAGATGGTTATTCTGATGCAGACCCCGGAGGTTTAGATGGAATTACAGAATGGTTTGCTCACCCAATTGGACTTGCTGATGCATTCCCTTATGATGAGACCCAATGGACAGATACCGATGGTGACGGCTACGGCGATAATTGGGAAGATGGAAGTTGGAATGATACTCATCAGGCATGGGGAATTGGGCAGTGGCTTATCAATGCTACAGAACCCGATGCTTGCCCCTTTATCACCGGTTCATCTTCTACAGATCGCTTTGGTTGTACTGATTCTGATTCTGATTCATACTCAGATGGTGACGTAAACTGGACTGTCGACAATGGTTCAGATGCATTCCCTACTGAACCTTCACAATGGAGCGATAGGGACTATGATGGCTGGGGTGACAATCAAACTTTTGGAGCATTATTCATTGATGACTTCCCAGATAACCCTACTCAATGGAGAGATACTGATGATGATGGCTGGGGTGACAATCAAACATATGGGGCATCACAAATAGATGACTTCCCATTTGTTGAATCTCAGTATCGAGACACAGATGGCGATGGTTATGGAGATAACCTCCTTGGTTTTGAAGGAGACGTATGTGTATTTTCTACACCTGAAGAAGTCGAATCAGGTTGGATTTCTATGTTTGATAGACTCGGATGCAGAGATGTCGACAAAGATGGTTATTCTAACCCCACAGAAGATTGGATTTCTCACCCTGATGGTTTTGCTGACGCATTCCCAGAGGAGCGTAGTCAATGGCATGATACAGATTCTGATGGTTTTGGAGACCATATGGAATATTTCGATGGTCAAACTTGGAGAGAGTCATTTAGAGGAGATGGATGTAAAACTACTGTCGGGTCTTCAACTTTTGACCGATGGGGCTGTCCAGATACAGACTTAGATGGTTGGTCAGATTCAACTTCAACATGGCTTGCAAGCCCTGGTGGCTCTGGAGATGCTTGGCCTGAGGATTCTACTCAATGGCATGATAGAGATGGAGATGGCAGGGGTGACAATCCGCTTGGAACTACGGCGGACGTTTGTCCTGATGACGCTGGAACTTCAGTTGGTCCAGCTAAAGGCGGAGACCGATGGGGCTGTATCGACACTGACGGTGATGGTTGGTCTGACCTAGGAGACTCATTTATCCACGAACCTACACAGTGGCGAGATACAGATGGTGATGGCTATGGAGACTCTATAAACGGTAATCAAGGCGATGCGTGCCCTGAATTAAGAGGGACCTCGATACTTGATCGTTTAGGATGCAGAGATACTGATGGAGACGGCTGGTCTGACCCAACAAATTCTTGGCAAGCCCATCCATTTGGTGCTGCAGACTCTTTCCCTAATGAGGCATTACAATGGCGAGATACTGATGGTGATGGTTTTGGTGATGTTGCTCTAGGTTCGATGCGAGATGATTGTCCTTCAGAACCCGGCGAGTCTATTAGAGACCTACAAGGATGTCCAGATGCAAATGGCGATGGCTGGTCCGATGAATATGGTGGCCTAAATGCAGCGATTGCAATCCTTGGAGAAGACCCTGCAGCTTCATGGTTGACCTACCTGGTAATTGGTTTTGGATTTATAATAGGGGCTCTATTCGCTCTTATTGTAAAAATGTCTAGGGAGGATAACGAGCTTACTGAAGAAGAAATGTTTGATTCAAAGCAACCCGCAGACTTCGAAACATTGACTGAAGGTAATCTGCCTATGGAAGCAATGATTCCACTAGACCAGTTACCACCAGTTCCGATGCCAGAACAAGGATTGTTAGGAGGTGAAATCAATGAGTGATAAAAAGGTCAGTAAGAGTCTAATCATGCTAATGGTTTTGCTTACTTCTTTGGTAATTCCTCAAATGACTGGGGGTGTATTTGCCGAAACATCGGAGTCAGAAGACCCACTTAGCGAAGCAGGGTTGACATTAATTGCTCTTCGAAATGATACTCTAGATACCAATCAAGATGGAGATATCGATTCAATACGTGTGGTAGTAGTGATGTCGACGACTGATAATTTTGTAAACTTAGAGTTGCGATTATTTGGAATCCACAAAGGTCAACAAGTAGTTGAAACACAATTAATGTCTTTCAGTGGGCAGTCAAATGCTAGTCTTACCTATGATTCATGGGCTAATGGTGAACATGAGTTGAGTCTTGCTGTGATAAATGAAGCAGGAGAAGAAATTACAACATTTGAATTACCAACATACTTACTTAAACCAGCATTGAAAACTCCTAGAGTAACTTTGGCACTAAATGCACCAGAAAATATTGAAACTGGAGATGAATGTAGCGTCAATAGAATTTTTGAGGATGAAACAGGACCTAGATATGGGGCAGTAGGGGCCAGAACATTTTCTGGCGCTCCGTTTACAGTTCTAGATTCCCAAGACGTTCTAGACTGTTCACATTGGCCTGCAGGAGATTATAGTCTTAGAGAGACTTATCGTAATGATTTATCACAAACTGCTGAAGATTGGCTTAATCTAACAATTTCGAATCGTCCAGCCCCTGCATTTTCCCTTCTGACAGAAGGTAATGGAAATTCAACAGATACTGATTGTTCAATCACTATGATTCCCGATTCATCAGACATTGATTTCACTAACTTTGTCAAGATATGGAGAATTCAAGGAGTAGTTTTCCAAGACTATAATACTACTAAATTCGACTGTTCGGTTCTTTCTGCTGGAGTTCACTTGGTTTCGCTCGAAGTAGTGAATAATGAATTAATTCACACTATTCATGCTGTTAATGTGGTTAGGCTCCCTGGTCTTAATTTGACAGACGAAGAAGCAGAATCTCTTCCTTCTCGTTCATTTGGAGAAGATACTAAAACCGACTCAGTAGGATGGATTTCAATAGGAATTCTGTGTTTTGTTGTCGCTATACTAGCATTTGTTTTCTTGGTGAGAGTGAAAGACGAAAAAGATATTTTTGAAATGCGAGACCTAGGTCCAGCACCTATGATTTTAGAGGATGGCTCGCCAGATTCTGAAGGCTTACCAACCACTGTTGATGACGAAGGAGTACTTTGGCGACAACATCCAGATGGCAACCATGATTGGTGGGATCAAGACCTAAGAATCTGGAATAGGTGGTGAAGTTCTGGAAATTCTAGGATTCGAAATATTTGGAACAATTTGGTCAATAATCCTAACCAGCCTTATTGGTATTTTCCTCATTTCATTACTAATTTGGGTCATTAAAGTTCTACCAAAGAAACCTCGCGAAGGGGCAACTTGGAACTCGGACTGTGAATTTCGCTCTAGAGCCGTTATCGACGGTGACGATGTTACTTTTACTAAAGTCAGAGACTTCTTCTGGAGAACCACTAAGGACAGAGATGAGAATTGGGATGAAGATATTACTGTCAACGTTAATGATATCAAGGATGTATGGTTTGTAGTCGACCACTTTCACAAAGTTCATGGTTTGGCACATACCTTTTTGACAATAGAATTTAATGACGGAACATGCCTATCATTTTCTTATGAAGCAAGGAGAATAAAAGGCCAGAGATATCACCCATGGGACGGAATGTGGAGAAATTATGAATTATTTTTACTAGTAGGCCATGAGAGAGATTTACTTGGATTAAGAACAAATGCCCGCGGCAACAAAGACTACATGTTTAGAGCGATAACTCCACCAGGCAAAGAAAAACAATTACTATTGGGATTGGCTAAAAATATGAATTCTCTAATTGACAACCCCATTTGGTATCATTCTATTCTTACCACTTGTAATACCTCAATAGTGAAACTAGTTAACAAAGTAACACCAGGTCGTATCCCTTTCTTCCTTCGGAACTTCTTACCAGGATATACTCCTAAGGTGGCTTTCAAATTAGCATTGATTGAAGATTGGGGCGGTTATGAAAAGACTTTGGAATTAGCAAGGATTGACCAAAAAGCGATGAAATGGGACGGCGAAGGCGACTACTCTGAAATGATACGCTCTCATTTACCGACTTCTAAAAATCAGTAATTGTCCTTCATTGCAAGATATTTGTATTTCCTTTTCGGTAGCCACATTGTGTAAACCCCTAGAACTTGGACTAATGTCTTGGTTATCAAGAATCCACTTTGAACCTTTGATAGTAACTCCTTTACAACTACCAATCGGGAACACAGAGAAAGTTGTTCCAACTTCTATAGAAAATACTACTTTGGAAGAATTAATTTTGGAAACTATACAATCTTCGAGGTGTATGTAAGACTCTATTTCACAATCCAATATTGACCAGTAAGAGGCAAATTGGTGTTGATTACTACCGCCTTCAACACCTATAATGTCTATTCTGGAAGCTTTTAAGTCACTGGCGAAGATTATTGATTTAGATAAATCATTATTATTTTGGTCATCTATTTTGATTACTTCCAGATCTAGCAGTTGTAATTCTTCAATAGTTTTTCTTTCTAAACTATCCATATCTCCTATCACATAATCGACCTTTATCGACCGATCTAAGCATTTCTCGATTGCACCGTCACAAGCGATTATATTATCACTTAAATCAATCAAACCTTGGGTGATTAAATCACTGGTAATTTTAGAGTTTCCAACTACAAGAACTCTAACCATATTACGGGCAGAAGTGGGCAGTTTGTCAAGGGTTCTACTAGATGATTCAAATTGACCCCCTAAGGGGGTCAAGTAGGATTATTGCACAAGTATTTTTGAAGTATACTTGGTGTCGCAAGTTTATGGCGAGAGTTAGCAAAGGCAAAACCTCGTCAGCCCCGTTACTAATTGCGTTAATTTTCTTGTTGCAATTAGCATCTCCCTTGCTCTCACCGAATACCTCTGAAGATAGTGATTTGACATATGAGGGAGTATCTCTGACTCATCCATATGTGGACGTTGACCAAACCTATTATGGCCATGATTTCGCTGGAAGCGAGATATCAATCGATGAATTGATTGATGCGAAAGTTAGGGCTGAGTCAGCATTAGATTTGTGGAATAGTCATCTAATTTTGAATGCAGGTAACCAAACTCCGGGAACCCCGGATATAGAATTCACTGGATATCAACAAATAGAGATGTGTTGGAGTACCCTTGAAGGGCATGTCCGAACCTATTCGAGAAATATATCTGGTTCTGAAACTCTCATGCATGTTGACGATGTTGGCGTTTATTCAACTATTGAAGAAATTGTAGACTGCGCTCTTGCGGTAAAGAAAAATGGTAGAAAAACTCTGCTTTATGCAGACGGGAATAATTTGAAAGCAGCTCAAATAGCACTTCAGAGCTCCTTATATTCACAAGGAGATGCTTGGCATACCCGAACTATTTTGGAGGAAGTAAATGTCACTCACATTGAATTATCAGTTTCTCCATCAGATTTAGAATGGGGAGTTTATCGAAATGATTTGGGACAGTTACATGAAATCAGTTTTACTGGGACATTTTGGGAAACCAGAATATTGGATGGTGGGCCAATTGGTGAAGATATTGAATTACATATTGGTGAAGATGATAATGTTAGTATTCTTTACACTAAGTTAGATGATGTAATGATGATTAATATCGACTCTACTGTTAACGGTCTGATATCTAAAGAAGTACTTCTAACCGATGAAAACATTGACTCACCTGTAGGCTTAGATTTTGATAATAGTGGGCTTGTACAAATTTCAACATCAACATTTGATGGAAATAATTCTACCATAAATCTCAAGAGGAGTCTAGCCAATGATAAAAATCAAATTAGTTCTGAACCCACTTCATCGCTTGAAATTGGTTCCATTAATTTGGCTGACACAGCAGGCCATACAGTATCTGGAGATTTCAACAATGATGGATTTAGTGATTTAGCAATTAGCCAACCTGAACTAAATACATGGTTATCAGCAAATTCTTCTAACCCTTCTGCTGGTACTTCTAATGGTCAAATGAATATTCATTATGGTTCAGAAACTGGTCTTTCTCAAAGTGCCGATATTGAATTCTATGGCGGTCAAGACAACCAGTATTTTGGCCAAGGAATCACCAGTGGTGACTTTAATGGTGATGGATTTAGTGATGTCGCAGTCGGTTCACCGGGGTACAATCTGAACGATGGAAAAGTAGAAGTTTTCTTCGGCTCTTCCTTGGGACTTTCTACAGTTCCAGCAATAATAACTGGAGTATCATTCACTACTGATAGCGGCCTAGAATATGGTTCGCTACTTAGAACAGTGGAAGATTTAGATGGTGATGGTAATGATGAGTTATTGGTCTCGTCTCTTGGAGAGGATGGTCTAGGCAAACTGGAATTATTCCATGGTTCGTCACAAAATGATGGTTGGGGTACACTACAATCTCCCGAACAATCTACTCAAGGCAAGTTATTTGGTCGTTCAGTATCTACTTCTGGAGATATCAATAATGATGGGTTTGATGATTTGGTTGTTGGTAATACGGGTACTCTAGATAGTCCCGTAGGTTATTCAGGTGTTGAAATCTACCTGGGTAGTTCAAATGGTTTTTCGTCACAGAGCACTAAATCGTTCCAATCTAATCTACAAGGAACCTTATTTGGCTATGAAGTGGAAATTGTAGCCGACATCAATGGAGATGGCAATGATGAAATCTTTATTTCAGAACCATATAACGGTTCTAATGCTTATCAAAGTGGTATGGTTTGGGTATACTTTGGTAATTCATCCAGCATTGCTGATCAGCCCGATATAGTATTGATTGGACAAATGAATGAATTAATTGGATTGAATGTATTGTCAGCAGGTGATACGAATTCTGATGGCTTTAATGATGTATTTATTACCCATTCAGGTTCTTACACTAGTGGTAGCGTTGAATTATATCTTGGTTCATCTACAGGTTTAGAATCTCAACATTACACGGTTCTAGGTGGTGGAGGTAATATCGCATTAGCGGCACTCTCTGGAGTAGATTTTGATGGAGATGATGTTGAAGACTTTGTATTCAGTAAAGAATTAACAGATATGTCTTCGAATGAGAACTACATCGTTTATCATATTCATTCCCGTAATCTTTGGGAAAATCGGAACTTTTCAGTAAATGGAGAGTTAGAAAGCCTTGACCTTGATGTTTCATCATCAGGTAAAAGCACTATTTTAGCGTCTTATTCGTCACAAAACTCTACTATTACGACTATATTTGATAACGCTTTTTCTCAGGCAGCTTCAGGTGATTGGCTTGAACACAGATTAACAGATTTAGACCATAACAACTCTTCTAGTGCGTTAGCAGTGTCTCCATCTGGCCTTCCATTCGTGGTCATTGCTGATGATGTCAATGGATTAGTACTTAGAACTTCTAAATCCATGACTGCTCTAGAATCGGAAGTTCAAACCTTAGGTACTTCTCCTGAATTCATCGGACAAACTTTAGATGACTCAAACATGCAACATATCGCCTATTCTACCACTGGTAATACCCAGGTTTTCCTAAACAAACAAACCACTTCAGGCTGGACATTTGAAAATATTAGAAGTTCAGTTTCTATCGCTTCACCAATAAATATTCTATCTGATAGTAATAACTCATCTCATCTTATTTACAGAGATTCAACAAATGGGCAGATTGAGTACGCGTTTTACTTGAATGGATGGAATATCCAGAATTTGGGCGCTCCCAATCAGGCAGCATCAACTTCTCATTCATCGATATGGTTGCCAAATGGTGATTTGGCAATAGGTCTAATCGAGTTTGATGGTAATAATCACAATCTAAGTTTGTGGACTTGGAACGGATCAGTACTCAATAGTTCAGTTATTAGGTCCGAAACAGACTTATCAACAGATATCCAAATTAGTTTGACAGATGATGGAGTAATTATGTTTGCAGCATTAACATCGTCAGGCTCCCTAAGTCTTTACGAAAGAACGTGGAATGAAGTTGTGTGGAATGGGGTATTAGTTGACCAACCAACTGGAAATAATGCCGATATGTCTTTTGATTTGATAGGAGGGGAATTCCCTGCAATGGCAGTAAAGTCTTCTTCAAATTCTATTTATGCTAGGCAAGGAGTAGAAAATTGGATTTCCATGGCAAGTCAGCCCGAATCCACGCCTCAAGGAACATGGAGTCTAACTCAAATCGATACGCATTATATTTTGTTCACAACTAATCCGGTTTCTGGATTCTTACAGTGGAATTCAATTGAGAAGAATGGTATTCATCAAGAATTTGCTCCGTGGTTTAGTCAAACCTTTAGTGGATTGAGTACCACTTCACAAGTAGTACCATTAATCGATTCAAATGGGACATTGAAATTAGCAATGATAGATGATTTGACCAATCAGATTATTTCTCTAAGTTTATACTTAGATTCAGATAAAGACTTGATTTTCGATAAAATAGATGACTTACCATACTTATCAGGCCAGTGGTCAGATAGCGATGGAGATGGTTATGGAGACAGTCCCTTAGGGCCGCAATTCGACTCTTGTCCTCTAGATGATAGGACATCATCTCTGGTCGTGTTTGGTTGCGTTGATTATGACGACGACGGATATGCAGATTCTATCGACACCTGTAACAATATTCGTGGTTATTCATGGTTAGGAAGGACAGGGTGTGGAGACTTTGACCAAGATGGATGGTCAGATAACAAGATTTCATATCAAAGTGGGGATATTTTTACCGATAATTGGAAACAAGTTTTCGATAGTGACGGTGATGGATACGGGGATAATCATGGCCCTGACTGTTGTGATACTTGGTATGACACTAACGCTCAACTAGGTGACGCTTTCCCATACGATTACAAACAATATCTCGACTGGGATGGTGATGGATTTGGTGATAATACTTCTGACTTGATTGGCGGAGATAGATGTAGATTTGAATTTGGTACTTCTGTTTATGACCGTAATGGTTGTTTAGATTCAGACTTTGACGGATACTCGGACCCAAGACCAGACTGGACGCAAATGGACGGTGCAGATATGTGGCCCTTGGACCCTACACAATGGGCAGATAGTGATGGTGATGGTTATGGTGATAACAGCTCATTAAATGCAACTAACCCTGATGCTTTCCCGAATAATATTGCCGTAGTTAACGATACTGATGGTGATGGTTATCCAGATAATTTCACTTCTTTTTACAACGGAAGTAATGCTAACGGTATATATCTAGACGGTTGCCCACTCGTACCTGGAAATTCCTCGGACCCGCTATTTGGTTGTCTAGATAGTGATGGTGATGCCTTCATGGATTTGTACACATATGACTTAAATGCAACAACTAATCTAAGAGAAAATCAATCTGGAGATGCGTTCCCATTCGATGATTCACAATGGAAGGATACTGATGGTGACGGTTTTGGTGACCAGCAATTTGGTTTCCAGCCAGATATCTGTCCTTATCAATTTGGAGTTCTTGATGGTACCCTCGGAGTAGGCTGTCGTTTGATTGATGGCAATGATGATGATGGAGATTTTGTCATTAATGAGGAGGATATATGCCCTGATACTGATGCAATGTTAGTCGTCGATTCTGATGGATGTGCACAAAATCAAATTGATGATGATGGAGATGGAGTATTCAATGATGCAGACCAGTGTGAATTGACGCCTAACGGGGAACTGGTCGATACTATAGGTTGTAGTCAAGCGCAAAAAGAAGTCGATGATGATGGAGATGGTATCTTTAATTTCCAAGATTCGTGTTCAAACACTCCTGTTGGAGAAGTAGCAAACCAGTTTGGTTGTTCTTCATCACAACGTGATTCAGACGGAGATGGAGTATTAGATTCTCTTGATAATTGTCCTGATACGCCCCAAAGTTATCCAGTTGATGAGTCTGGATGTACAGACAATAATGCTCTAAACTTTGATTGGGATAGTGATGGATACCTAGGTGTCTATCAATACGACGTAGATGAAACTCTAAAGATTCGAATTAATCAGCAAGGCGACTTATATCCGTTTGAAGAAACTCAATGGTGGGATAGCGATGGTGACGGCTTTGGAGATAATCCACAGGGGGTTAATGCTGATGATTGTATTCTTGAAAACGGAACATCATTCGAAGATAGAACCGGATGTCTAGATTCCGATGGTGACGGATGGTCCAATCCAAACTCTATTGATTGGTTTGCTTCTCCTAACGGGCAAGCGGATGCATTTACTAACGATTCAACTCAATGGAGAGATGTCGATGGTGATGGATATGGGGATAATCAATCTGGAAATAATCCCGATCTTTGTCCAAACACTAAATCTGTTTACAGAGATAGCGTCGACTCCAGTGGCTGTGCAGATAATGAGAAGGATTCAGACTCCGACGGAGTTGTTGATAGTTTAGACAATTGTCCTATTGATGCTAAAGGAATCAATGGATACGCCGACGGCTGTCCTTTGGAAACTCAAGACAATACTAATAATTCAGCTGAAATATTTGGAATGGGAATATTGACTTTCATTCTTATCTGTGTTTCATCTCTAGTTGGAATCATTATTCTCTTCGCCTTTATTCGAAGGAGAGCCGAAGAGGATTGGTTTGATGATGATGATGAAGATTATGATGAAGATTATGAAGAAAATTATCAAGAAGACAAATTAAGTTTCTTATCTGACTTGCGTTCTAATCGAAGTAGCCCGAGTCCTAATCGAGGACCTACTGGCGGCCCTCCAAGAAATTCACCTCCAGTTAGCAGAAATAGTCCTCAAAGTACGCCTCCAGCCACAAGAAATCCAGTTACCCCATCAACTAATTCGAAGTCTTCTTTATCACGAAGTGCTAAAACAACCTCAAAGAAAGTCAAGTCTAGTGTTAAGACTGGAAAGAAGGTTCGTAAAGCGAAATTAGAAGTCGACTTGGATATATTCGAAGGAGTTGAAGATGCTCATAGAGATACCGCAATCGACTGGGTAGTTGAATCGTTATCAGATGGCTCCTCTGAGCGGGAAATATTAATGCGACTACAGAGTAATGGATGGAATGCACCACAGTCTCGAGCCATCATTAATCTCAGTAAAAATAGATGAAAGGAATTTTGGTATCCATGTGTTTTCATAAGAAGAGTATTCAGCAGAGATTAGTGAGGTGTTGTAATGGCTGGTGATGTACTCGAAGGCGCCTCTCTACCAGATGGGATTGAGGTCGATGAAACCGCAGCTTACTTTGGTGTAATAGAATCCTCAGACATAGTTCATCAATTGATGGAAATGGACTTTTCAGGCGCTTTAACTAAATTCTTTGAGAAGGTTTCAGACATAGTCCTTCTTCCGGGAGAATTTGATTTTGAGGCAGCGAGTGAACGTATGAATTGCGAAGGTGGAGAAATTTACTTCTTAGTCGCTGGCCATCTTGGATTAATGAGTTTCACTGACCCATTACTTGGATTCTTGGGCCTACCTAATTCCCTTGGAGAACAATCGTCGAATTCCAAACCAACAGTTAGTGACTCTGAGTTTGATTCATTGACCCGATTAACAGACCCAATGAGGGTCTTGAAATTATTAGCAATTGCTCAAGAAACAGGTGGTAAAGAAGAGGTACTGAAATATTACCATTCACTAAAAGAGATGTTTTCTAGTCCTGAAGGAAACCTTCAGTCTATCATCCAAGTAGCTGACCAACTCGATGCTTCGCTAGATGTCATTGGTCATGCAATACCCGTCCCAGAACTTTCGGGCTCTTCAGTTTCAATTCCGAAAAGTGTTCCGTCTCCAAAAGTTAGTTCACCACCAGCGGTAGAAAAACCAGCGGTTTCTAATAATACTCCACTTCCAAGTCAAGTCTTATCATCAGAGGAACAAGGCTCTGTTCCTCTGCCAAGTTTCAATCAATCCGCAGTTGTCGAAGTTGAGGCTAAGCCTGTAGTGCAAGAAGATGTAACCGACAAGAAAGCAGCTAAAGTCACCCAGGATGCTTTTGATGGAGCATTTGGAGTTGATATTCCTCAAATTTCAGAATCAGAGCCAGAACCAGAACCTGAACCAGAACCTGAACCTGAACCAGAACCTGAACCAGAACCTGAA
>Ga0206682_10000670_pt1 | contig 36074 bp, 53 predicted proteins | sample M240m12015metaG_FD_155444 | JGI IMG/M metagenome (GOLD analysis project Ga0206682, IMG submission 155444) | Ammonia-oxidizing marine archaeal communities from Monterey Bay, California, United States - M2 40m 12015 | ecosystem: Environmental > Aquatic > Marine > Intertidal zone | place: USA...
GGATTGGTCATAAGCAAAAGTCGGGGCTGGCTCATAGGAAACTGTGACAGGGTTGTGATGAACTTGCTGGCCCCACGAAAAACCCCGCCACTACACAAGGAGAAGATAGTGACGGGGGAGAAGGTTTGACCCTTCATCTATGCCGCGTGGGAGTGCGCAGCATTCTGTTCTAAGCGCCGTTTGCGAATGTATTGGTTTACGATATTACGGCTGCACCCTAATTCTGCCACAATTTCATCCCTAGACATACCTTTTTCTAAACGCTCATTGATTTTGGTTTTAAAGCTATCTGGCCTTCCTAAGCGCCCGCCTTGCTTTTGTGTTTTTTCATATTCCTCAACCTTGCCCCAACTTGGGTTGTTCCCCCAGCTTTCTTTACTTTTAACGTAATTCATATCTGCCTTTGCCATCTCTCTCATTCTGGCGGCTAACACGGTTTCATCCATGAATATTCTTTCCTTCTTTTTGTAGTGATAAGATAAATGATTTTAATTCTGATCTGGCGCGTTCCAAATCTTGCTTCACGTTAGGGTGCGGATCTAGCCTAAAGCTTTCATCTTGCAAACGATCTACTTGCCCCCGAAGAAACCGCAAATGTGCGTGATCGGCTGATGTAAGGCTCTGCATTGATATACCCCCCTTTTTGGCTGTTTTTAAAATTGATCTGCCAATAGTGGCAAAATCTAACAAGGCTCTTAGCATCCCATTCCAAAATGCTTGCGGCCTGTGCATAAGTGTAATCATCAGCGAGTGATTTGACCAAAGCAATCTTTTCTTGCTGGTGACGGTTGCGGATTTCTGCCCAAGTTTCCAATTATTTTTTCCTTTTTGGCCCGTTTTTAATTTGATTTTGAAGATCCTCTAAAAAGATTTCCCCGCTTTTTTTTCTTTCTATCCTTTGGTTGACGCCAAGATTTAGAATTATCTCCTGTATAAATTCGTCAATCACATCTACCGAAACAAACTTTTCTCTTTTCTTTGTAAGTTTATTAATTACTGGCCCATGCTCTACTGAATTTCTCATCATGGCTTCTAATCTGTCGCAAACGTAATGCATAAATTTATCCATTTTTCTCTCCTTGTTCTGGCCGTGGCCGTGGTTTAATGTTTGGAATAGAGCGGCGATAATCTGCTTCACCGCCCATTTCTACGCACTGAGGGAGAAAGATCCGTTCAAGATCATAATACTCAGAAAACGCTTTGCACTCATCTGGCGATGAAAAGATGACAAACGCCATGAAAACTGGTTCAGCAATATTCATCACATCCAGCCCATGCTAACGCCGAAGATCCAGCCTAACACCACCGCAGCAATCGCCGCAGTGATGATGATGTCTTGTACCCAATTAGTCATTGATAACTCCATAGCTGCGCCATAGCTGGTTGCGCGTTGGGGTGTGTTTGATGCCCTGCACGATCTCTATGATCTCATCTAACGTGCCATAGAGAGAAGCAGATTTAAGTCGTGCGTTAAGCATATCAACTTCAGCATCGGTTGGGCCTGTGTTGCAGTCACAAGCCTCTGTGATGGTTACACGGTCATCAAACCAGTTGTGCCGGTGTGAGTAACTGATAAGGCCCGTTCCTTTACATTTCTTGCAATTGTAGCTCATGGCGTTCTCCTTGTTGACCATGTTTGACATCATACACGTTACAGCCTACGCATCAAGAAAAAAAGTTTGCTAAAAACCTAATTAAGTTAATAGCAAACTCTTGGGTATAGACTGCTGTCAGTTGTTACCTTGACAGGTTATGAGCGCATCCACTCATCATAAGTTTTAAGCGGAGCGCCATTGCGCGTTATATCCCCGCCTTTTCCATCATCAGCGCAATCCAAATAAATTTGATACTCAGCTTCATTAGATCCGCGATAACGTGTTTGTGTAATTTGGACTTGCAACATTCCATTTAAATTAATTCCAGTTTTCATAGCGTTCTCCTGTCGCTGTAGTGGGGGCCGTAGCCCCCTGATTATCAGACCAAGTAGTTTGGGCCTGTCCATTGAATTTGATAGTCACCGAAAATATTGCCACGCGCTTTATTGCGGGCTGGTGCTGACCAACCGGCGGGCTTGAGAATGTCACCGGCTTGAAACTTGGCGTCATCTGCCTTCATCACAAAACCCCAAACCATTTCTTGATTGCGGGTTTTAGTAGTGACTTTGATATACTTTGGGCCAACCTTATAAGACAGGCCATTTTCAAATTCATTTATCATATCGGTTTTTACAACACATGGGTTGGGGCCATGCCATTTTCTGTAATCAGATTTAATTGCGGCCAGTAAGTTGTTCATTGCGTTTTCCATCAGGTCATCTCCTTGTTGCCTATAAATTATATATAGGGGACTATAGACTACATTGCAACCCCTAAACATAAAAAAGGGGCCGAAGCCCCAATTTATTTTAGAATGAACCTTTGCCGTTATAGGTTCCTGTTTCAAACAGCTTGTCACGGTAGCCGCTATCTGCACCTCTTAAGCATTCCCAGAAGTCAATCGTCGGGATCTCATGGCCCCGATTGATTAGCTCATCACGATAGTTGCTTGCTGCAACTTCATTGAAGTGGCCTTTGGTATGGCCGGTGCAGCTTTGTGTGGCGACAGCGTTTGCCATCCACTCAGCTAAATCAGCGTCAGTTGCAGTTTTGATTTGGTCGGTAGTCATCATATTGGCCTCCTAGCCGTTGCGGGGCCGTAGCCCCTGTGTTGTTTATACATTATATATAGTAGCTTATAGCCTACAAGTCAAGGGGGGTAGACAAATAAATTAAAAAAAATATTATCCAGCCATGAATAAAGTTGAGATCCAAGTGTCAGGACAGCCCCAAGGAAAGGGCAGACCAAGGTTTACGCGCACTGGTCACACCTACACCCCGCCAAAGACAAAAGAATATGAGGCTCGCATTCAAGCAGCAGCATGGTCTGCTATGAAGCAGCATGGCCTAGAGCCGACAGACAGGCCCGTACACGTTGATCTGGTGGCTTTCATGGACATACCCAAGTCATGGCCCAAGATGAAACGCCTAGAGGCTGAATATGGAGCCATACGGCATATGAGCAAGCCTGATCTGGATAACATTTGTAAAGCGGCGCTTGACGGGATTGTTGGAAAGGTAGTGCTGGATGACAAACAGGTTCACAGCATCAGAGCCAGAAAAGTGTATTGTCATCCTGAGCGGGGGCCGGTTCTCTATATTTCGGTTGAATGGGAATAGCTGTAATCTGGCCCATAGGTTTCGCGCCACAGCTTTGGTTCACGATGAAGCGCGATTTTGGATGTGTCAAAAAGACCCTGATGGTGGCCTTCACATAAAGGGATACAACTTGTATCTGGGCGCTTCTCAGTGCCGTGACGATCATGGATAGGGTGATGGGCTTGGGTGGCGCTTTGCTGTACTTCCCCAAACCTCTCACAGACGCAGCACGGCTGTTCCCTAACCCAACGCAAAAATTTTACGCTTTTTTTGTCTTTGGGTTTTTTCAGACCCAGAGGTGGTTTATTTGCTAAGTTAGGCAATTGGAAATCCTGCTGTTCTGTTATCAACCATAACTTTAAAAACTTCGCTTGGAACGTATCGGCAAACCTCTATTTCGTTTGGATCGTTCGTGCGGTTCATTCCTTTTGGTGTAACCCGATAATCTGGCTTGCACTCAATATTGTTTATATCAACATAAGTCACTGATTTGCATTTATACCAAAAAACCATGAACAATGATTTTACGCCAGTAAGTTGGGTTTGCTGCTGGCCTAAAATTATCTTTGACATTGGGATCATTATTTCTGGTAATTGCCCAAACGCATAATTTACTACGCGCATCTCAATAAATGCTTTAGGCTCTCGTGTTTCTGCGTCATAGCCTACAGCGTCAAAAATGCTATATTTAAGCTGAAGGTCACATTCGCAATTTGTTTTGCTTTTTATAATTTCTGCTAATTCTTTTTCGCGGGCGTTGTTTTCTTTACTGTATGTGTAACGGGTCATATCCTATTGCCTCTGACAGCTTTTCCATAGCTGCCTCAAAATATTTCATAAAATCTTGCTGGCTCATCTGGTCAAATGAAATGCTGCTTGGAATACGCATAAATTCTTCAGCCAATTCATTGTATTTCATGCTGTAATAACCACACGCAAATTTTAACTCATCGTGCAGATGTTTTTCGGTGGGCCATTTGCCAGTGTCTTTACATACGTTGCGAAGCGCCGCCCAATAGAGATTGTGATGCGGGTTGGATCTCTTGCCGGTAGATGTCAGGTTGAAAACTTGACCATCAGCAAAATCTTCCATGCGCTGCGCATCGTATTGAGAAACGGGCAATAACTGCCCGCTCTTTAGGTGTACTTGAATTTTAGGCATAAGAACCGTTGAAGATTTCTTTTGTAAAGCCCTTTAATTCAAAGTTTGGTTCTATTCTTAATCTTGTTAAAGGCTTTTTAGTAACAAACAAATTCCAAGATTTAATGAAAAGTTTTTTCCGAAAATCTATATCTGATTTGCCTACTTTTCTTGACGCATCTTTTAGCAACCACTCTCTTGCGTAATGAGCAGCGTCATTTTCATATGTTTTTTGACCATGAGCATAAACTTCAACAAATGCTTCTGCATCAGCTTCTTCTCCTAAAATACACCCAATGTAATGAACGGCAGGAAGCCAAGATGTAGCTGGACTAAAAGCATTTTTGCATCTTAGAATACTATCTGCAATTTTGGGGTGATTGTTGTGAATTGCATACATTTCTGTATTTGTTAAACCACTTTTCTTTATAGATTGATGTGCCAACTGATCTAAAAAAATAATTGCAGCAGATATATTTGATGCGTGTTTTACACCGTCCATTGTTAATTGATCTGCAAATGATCTTTTCTTTCCACTATCAATAGTTTTCACACATTTTGGATCTAAGTTTTTAACCACTACTGTTTGAAACGGTGTGTTTGCCGCAACACAGCTATGCAGCCTATGGTGGCCGTTCATTAAAATTCCATTCCAATCAACGCAAATTGTTTCGCCATTTAACTGCCAATTATTAGAAGCCATATCACGCTTATATTTTCCAAAACTTATTGCATTTGCTTTTCTGTTGTTTGGGTTTTTATTTTTCAGCATTTCTGCTGCAATAATTGGTGTTATTGTTTCAACAGAACATTCAACTTTTTTATTTTGCATTGCTTTCTCCTAAACACATAATTGTGGGGGTGGGCTTCCTGCCAAGTTTATGCACCATTGCCAAACCTGACCCACCCCCTGATTGACCCCTAAAAGGGGATTTCGTCATCCACATCATTGGACGGTGGTGCTTGATGTTCGGTGTACTTTACAGGCTCCGCAGAGCGCCCACCAAGCAGCTTAACTTCTGATGGCCTAACACCTAAAAAAGTTTTGCCGTTGTACTCACGGGTCTTTAGATCGCCTGTCACGGCTACTTGCGTACCTTTTTTTAGATACTGAGATAACTGTGGACGGTTGTACGATACATCAAAGAACATCACGCCTTTGTTTTCTCCCCAGCCATCGTCAACTGCGACAGAAAAGGAGACAAATCCCCCTCTGTCGTTCTCACGAACTTCACTGTCTTTGGTAAGACGCCCAACGATAGTAATCGCTTTCATATTCCTAGCTCCAATTTGCGGTTATTGTTTGCATCAAAGAGCGCGTCATATTGATCTGACGTTATCCCTGTGCTGTTGATGAGCTTTTTAAATTTTGGCTCAAACTTCTCAAAAGCTGACGCGGTGCAGTTTTTGTAAAATTCTATAGATGCATCTACTCTGGCATCTATGTCTAATTCCATTGTTGGCTTAGACTGTTCAGCGTGTGCTGCTTCCTTGCGAGAAATGCCATCCATCTCATTTGATGATGCATACTGCCCACCATGCATACCCATGCTGGCAAGCGCCCGTCCAATTGCAGAAGTCTCGCAAACTTCTACAGCAGACGTTTTTGTAATGTGTGATGATCCGCGTATTTCTTCTGCAAGGCCAGATCCAACTACAAAACCATCCTTGTCGGCGATCAAAGCCCGCACGATAACCGTCTTACCATCGTTATGAAGGATCTCAGTCGTGATGCCGTAATCACCGCCAAATGACATGCGGAACGCCTCTACGCGCTTGGCAACCTCTGTGTACTGCTTGCCGCCGCGCTGTTTTACACCGTGCGATTTATTAAGTTCAGCAACAAGATCCATTGCCTGATGAAATTTATTAGCTTGCATATCCTGCAATCTCCTTGGTCAAATCATGGTGAAAGTTTGCAGCTTTAACGCCTGTCTCTACAGCCTTAATCATACGGCTTACAGTATGCGTTGAGATGTTTTCTTTTACAGCCATCTCAATCATAGCTTTAACTATAGCAGCTTGGATCTCTGCTGGTGTTGGATGTTTATGCATTTTGTACCCCTACTTGCATTTTGTGGGTTGTACCTATCAGCATTGTAGTCTATGCACAACCCCATAATTATTTATGGAGTAAAAAAAATGGAAGCTAGTACAATGTACCGACTTGATAAGATCCAGCAGATGCTTGGTGATCGTCAGGTGCAAGCTATAGCAGATGCTACTGGATTATCGCGCTGGACTATATACAATGTGCGAAATGGCGTTGGCAAAATACGTTACGAAACAATAGAGCGTTTGTCAGATTACTTTGAGCGCCAGAAATAATAGAACCGCCAGCTTGGTCATGCTGACGGTTCGTAGGGGTAAACAGTGTTGGAGAACACAATGGAACTCCTGATACACTATAGGCACAAAAAAATAAAGGGGTTACGATGTCAAATCACACTTTCAATCCAGCAATTGCTTGCGCTGTAGGCGTCAACGCGGCTGTCATTTACCAGAACATTTTATTCTGGACAGAGAAAAATGCTGCAAACAACCGCCATCTGCATGAAGGTTCTTATTGGACTTACAACAGTATTGCAGCGTTTGAAAAGCTGTTTCCATATCTCTCTGGCAAGCAAATCAGAACCGCATTGTCTACCCTTGAGAGTGCTGGTCTTATCATCTCAGGAACATTTAATAAGTCGGGTTACGATAGGACAAAATGGTACTGCCCCGTAGGTCAGGTGGATTTGACCCAGAGGGCAAATGGAATGGCCCCAGAGGGCGAACCTATACCAGATAATAAACCAGTTAAAAAACAAAGTAATAATATTAGGGATATTTTATCTACTTGGTTGATGGATGAAGAAGCTGCTGACAGTTTCATCTCATATCGCAAGTCTATCAAGAAACCACTTACTGAAACTGCTGCTAAAAGATTGTCTGAGAAATTACGGTGGATCTTCGTCGGCGGTGGTGAACCATCTGACGCATTGGCTATGTGCGAAGAAAAGGGTTGGCAGAGCATAGAGGTTGATTGGTTCTTTAAATCACTTCATGGTGAGAAATCTGATAGCTACAAAAAAGCTATGACAAATATTGAGCAAGCAAAACGGGAGACAGTATAATGGATTATGGTCAAAGAGTGGAAATGATTAAGCGGCATCTTGCAGCCATGTTAAGCAGCTATGCCATCCCTAGCCATTTGCGCAGCAGCGAAACGGCACAGCAGGATGAAATTGATGTAACAGCTAAAGCTTTAAATCAGCTATTTCCAAACAACACTACGCCAGATCATTTGGCCGGTACGTTTGAACGTGCAGCATTAAAGATTAAAGCGGCTCATACTTCGCGCTCATGGCCTAAAGCATCTGACATAGCAGCAGCTATCAAAAGTTGCTTTGATAAAGCCAGTGGCCGTGACGTTGCCTCTGGGCCTTGGAAGCCAGATACTTACAAGATCAATGCTGATAGAATTAAACGCGGAGAAGCTGTCGGTGATAATTGGGTCAACGGTAAGATGGGCGAAGTGCTGGTGGAACGCGGCCTTGTAACCGATCAGGATTTGTTGCCATACCGCGAGGCAATAGGTTTTGCAAAACGATTTGAGGCGTGATAGTCTTTTAGTTGGGCGTCATACCCTCTGTCTGCTCAACTTCCCCCCTCTGGCTAGGTTACGCACTGCAACGAGGGGGGTCTTTTCTTTTAGTGGTTCTTAGCATACTATACACAACATATAGACGCACCCTCTAAGGACGGACTTATGCAACCAGAAGTTGAAGCCGACACTAACATAGTGAAAAGTAAACCGCCCGCTGCTGGTAAGGGCAGACCCAAAGGCGCTAAGAATAAAAACAGTAAGCTTTTAAAAGATGCGATCTTAGAGGCTGCTGAATTGGCCGGTGGTAAACGTGGCATGGTTGCCTATCTGGAACTGCAAGCAGAAGCAAACCCAACTGCTTTCATGGCTCTTATGGGAAAGGTTCTGCCATTACAGGTTACGGGATCTGGCGCACAGGGCGAGCATGAGTTTGTCATCAAATGGAAGTCATAGAAATTGACTACACGCCAAGGCTACAAGCGCGAGAGTTTCATAACAGATCAGAGCGTTTTGCAGTATTGGTCGCTCACAGACGATTTGGTAAGACTGTGGCTGCGGTTAATGATCTTATCAGAGATGCGCTAACCATTGATCTTCCTAACGTCAGGGTGGCTTATATCGCCCCGTATCTCAGCCAATCAAAAGCAGTGGCTTGGGATTACGCGCTAGAGTACACGCAAGATATTCCCCACATCAAAGTAAATCATAGCGAGCTAAGGATAGACTTTCCCAATGGTGCAAGATTTAGGTTATTTGGCGCTGATAATTACAACGCTATGCGTGGTTTGTATTTTGATGCGGTAGTGCTTGATGAAATGGCTGACTTTCCTGCATCAGCATGGCCTACAGTCATCAGGCCAGCTATTGTAGATCGTAAGGGCCGCGCCACAATAATTGGGACGCCTAAAGGCAAAAACGAATTTTGGGAAATGTATGACTATGCGAAGAACCATCCTGAGTGGTGGTGCAGGATGTTCAAAGCGTCTGAGACAGATATTCTTGATGAGGATGAGCTTGAAGAAGCTAAACGCACAATGGGCGAAGATCGTTATGAGCAAGAATTTCAGTGCAGCTTTGAAGCGGCGATCCAAGGGGCATATTACGCGCAAGAAATGAAAACAGCTACTTCTGACGGTAGGGTGACAAATGTGCCGTATGATCCAGCCGTAGGAGTTACAACCGCATGGGATCTTGGCATAGGCGACAGCACAGCCATATTCTTTGCTCAGTATGTAGGGCAGGAGATCCGCATCATAGATTATTATGAAAGCAGCGGGGTTGGCTTAGATCATTATGCAAAGGTTCTTAGTGAGAAAGGCTATCACTATTCTGAGCATATCTTACCGCACGATGTGCAAGTTAAGGAGCTAGGCACAGGAAAGAGCCGTGTAGAGACTTTAGACGCGCTGGGCATATCTGACATCACAATAGCTCCAAAGCTTGCTGTAGATGACGGAATACAGGCTGCACGGTCTATGATTGCACGTTGCTGGTTTGACGAGGAAGATTGCGCTAGAGGCATTGAGGCGTTGCGGCAATACCGTAGAGAATTTGACGAGCGTTTAAAGACTTGGCGGGGTAGGCCGCTACATGATTGGACATCTCACGGCGCTGATGCATTCCGATATTTAGCCGTTGGAAAGCAGACCCAGCAGGATTGGGGTGAACCGATCAGAAGGAATTTGCGCGGCATAGCCTAATGTGGTAGTGTGCGGCATATATGCTCTGCGCGGGGTTGCTATGTCATTATACGAAAACATCCATAATAAAAGAAAACGTATTAAAGCTGGATCTGGTGAGCGAATGCGTAAGAAGGGTGCATCTGGCGCTCCTTCAGATAAAGATTTTAAAGATGCGGCTAAGACTGCAAAAGATTTCACGCCTTGCAAGGGATGCCCGACGAGGGGCGCTTGTAAGAAATCAGGCAAATGTCTCTTAAAAACTATGTCAGGATAGAAAATGCGTTGTGGATATAAGAAAAAGGGCCGCAAAGGCGGTAAAAAGAAATGAAAAGACCTAAGAAGCGCCCAGAGGGTTTAAAACCTGTCAGCTTTGGTAGTGATGATAACGGTTCAAAAGCATCGTCAAAATCAAATAGCAGCGGCGGTAAAGGCGGTGGTAAGTCGGTAAACCCGTCTACCTCTAAGGGTCAAAAGGCTATTACTGCCAGCCGCACAAAGAAAAGTGGTTTTGGTTACTATGATGATGCGGGCAAATATGTTCCTGCATACATAGATGCATTTGACGGTGGTGGGATGAACCAGCAAGGAACGTATTTTGCTGGCGGGCCTTTATCAAATATTCTGAACGTAATGAAGGTTGCGCCTAAAGGATCTGGCGATGTGCCGCGTGAAAGAATTGGCTACCGTGATTTGACCGATATGTTTGATGAAGGTGGCCCACAGGCAAGCGGTGGTGGCTTCAGAGGCGCGGGTGGCTTTAGTGGTCTAGGCAATATAGCTAATATGCTTGCTGGTAATGAAAGCGAGCGCGTTGGTTATTACGATGAGGGTGGCCGGTTTTATGAGCCGCCAGCAGCACCGGCTCCATCTGGTGTTTTAGGTTCTGTTCAAAACAACAATGCTGCTTTTCCAAGCTATGCAAATATGCCAATGGGTGAAGCGGGCCGTGGTGAAGTACCCATGCAAGTGGGTAGACCTAACCCACAGATGGGTATTCCTATGCCAAAGGCTCCGCTTCCAGAAGGGCCAAGTGTTCAATCCGAAATGAACTTGCCAGATCCAATGAATTACGGCGGTGGCCTTACGATGCAATTTGGAAAACCTATGATAAAAGATGAAACCTTTTTTGATCCTGTTAAAAGATCGTATCGCAAAGGTTTTTCTGATGTAAATCTTGCTTCAGATATGGTTGCCCCAACAATGGCCCCTACAACGCTATCAAACGATGGTGGGCGTTTACAGCAAATGAAAGCGGATCTTTCAGCAATGGGCTTTGACCCTATGGGTTTTAATGATGCTGACGTTATGGAATTGCATAAACTTTATGTTGGTGGGATTGTTGAGTGACAAAAGCAAAACCTAAAAGCCGAAAGTCTGGCCCAAGCTTATCCGTAGGGCGCGGAGAAAAGCTGTCTGTGAAGCGTGGCGGTGGTTTAACGGCTAAGGGTAGGGCAAAATATAACAAGGCCACAGGGAGCAATTTAAAGGCTCCTGCGCCTAGCCCAAAGACGAAGAAAGAGAAAGCCCGTAAAAAGTCATTCTGCGCCAGATCACAGGGATGGACGGGTGAACGGGGCAAGGCTGCGCGTAAAAGGTGGAAGTGTTAAATGTCTGGCCGTGGATTAAGAGCAGTTAGCGATCTTGGGCAAACCTTGCTTGGTTATTTGTTAAAAGCTGATGATATTGTAGCAAATACGCCTCAAAAGCAAATGGCAAAGCGGATCTTGCAAATGCGAGAGCAAGGTAATGCTTCAGCGGTTACAGATGAAATGATGAACCAAGCAGATCCGCAAACAATGTTTAATTATACTCCGATGACTATGGACACGGCCTCAAGAATGGATCGTGCTAGAGCGCTTGGTTTCATCCCAGAGGAAAGACAATTTCATGGTTCATCTTCCCACGGGGATATAGATAGATTTGCCTTTGATGATCCAGAGCGTCCGATCTACACATCAAGCAACCCAGCAGTTTCTAATACATACACCGACAGAACAGACAGCGGTATGTATGATTTGTTGGTAAATCGCGGTGATCCTTTTGATTTCTCAGCAGACGCCAGTGGCGCACATTACAGAGGTTTAAACCCATATATTAGGGCCGATGATGGAAACCAATTGTTCAATCATTTTCAAAAATCTGGAGTTGACATAGATACTGATAGCGAAACGCCTTTGCAGTTTCCATTATCTGATGTTTTGACAGGGAAAGATGATGATCCCGACATTTTAAAAAGAATTGATTTTTTGCAGGGCGTAACGGGTTCAACGCCTAATGAGATACCATTATCTCCTATGTCTACTGATACAATTGCAAACGCAATGCTTGACACTATGGAGATCCCTTTATCTCAAGGTGGTGGAAGAATTACATATGGCCGATTAGAAAACATTATTGATCGTGGCCCATATTCCCCGCGTCCTGATGAGGTTCCAGACATTTACAAGGATTATAAAGATTTTCAAGCAGCGGCAAGGAGCCCATCCACTGACCAAATCATAACTGATGCAACTAGAGTTAGGTCAAGGTTTGCGAGGTTTGATCCTGCGTTTTCTCATTTAAAAAATCTTACTGCTGCCGGTTTGCCGGTAAGTGTTGGCCTTTCATATTTGTTGAATGACCCCGACACTACAGAAAAAGAAATAGAGCAATATCTTGCAGAGGTTAAGGGCTAATGTCTGGATTTATAGATTGGCTAATGTCTAACAGAGGCGCTTTACAGCCAGAATACCGTGACCCGCGTGAAAGTGTCGGTAGGCAGTATTTAAGAGAGGCTGCATCAGATTTGAATGATGCTGTAAATGCTTACGAAGTACCTTCAATGAACCCTGTTTTTACACTGCCAAAGTTACTTCTTGCGTTAGATCCTGCAATTAGATCAGGAACAGGTGCGGCAGTATCAACGGCTCAATCTCTTTCTGAAGGGTTCCCATTTTTTCAAGATGAAAAGTCAAGTGACAGAATGGGCCGTGATTTAATTGCGTTAGTTGATGAAAGCCCCGTTGAAATGATGGTCGCGCCTTATGCGGGCATATTAGATAAAGCTGGTGAGTTTGGTTCTATGGTCAAGAGATCACGGCCATATCTTCTTGGCGATACATTGGAGGGAAACCCTGATGTTATGAATTTGCCAGAAAAGGGCAGACCGGCAGCAGTAGGTATTCCAGATGAAGGCAGATTTTCTTCTAGGCCAATTGCTGAAGTGCAGAGCGCATCTCGCAATTATATGAATGAAGCTGGCATAGATATTCCAGAATATATTGAATACCCAGAATTAGATCAGCAGCGGGCCAAATATATCGCAGCAGCGTATGAGCGCATGAAGCATGATCCAGACAACCCAGATGTAAAAGCAGCATATGAGGCTCTTAAAAACGAAACTATGGCGCAGTATGAAACGCTAAGAGATACGGGAATAGATTTTAAGTTTTTGCGCGAAGGCCAGACAGATCCATATGCAAAAAGTCCCGCGATGGGTTATCAGGATGTTGTGGAAAACAAGGAATTGACTGTATTTCCTACTGACTTTGGCTACGGATCTGGCGAATTTGATGCATCAGACAACCCGTTATTAGGTTTTGTAGGTCAGGTTGGCGATAAAGAAGATGCTGTTGCTAATGACGCTTTCCGCGTTGTGCATGATATGTTTGGGCATTTAGGCGCAGGAAACCCGCAGTTTAGAGCAAAAGGTGAAGAACGCGCTTGGTTAGAGCATAGCAGGATGTTTAGTCCAGAAGCCCGAAAGGCTATGACAACTGAAACACGCGGTCAAAATAGCTGGTTAAATAGCGGGCCATTTGCAGATCAGAATGCTACCGCTTTAGGCGCTGACACAGTGTTTGCCGATCAGAAAGCCGGTTTGCTGCCAGATTGGGCTGTAGATCCACAGGGTATGCCCAAAGGCATTGAGCGTGATGAGCTAGACGAAATTATTAAGAAGTGGGGCAGATAATGAGAAAGGGTTTACGGCAAGCTTCACAGTTAGCAAAAGGCTTGCTTGATTTGTTTCATTACTCTGACGAAGTGCGGCCAGTTATTGACCCATTGCAACATCTGAGCAATCCCAATATTCGCGGTATGGAGCGTGAGTTGGCATATGGAACGAGGTTATCAAAGTATGGTGAAGTGCCAGAGGTAATTTATGATCCTTACCCGCCACAATCTTATTTTGGAACATCAAGCTACTCTCCCGAAACTGGTTTAGGTGATGTTGTCCACAAAACAACGGCTGATGAAGAAGCTTTCTACGATGTATCCGATGATTTAAAAAAGTTTATGCCTTTGGCGCGTGAAGAAGTGATGGACAGATTAACGGAGTTTGACAAAAAGTTTACACCATATGAGGTAAACTTAATGGTGCAAGGCAGGGCCATGAGTTTAGCAAAAGAGGCTAAATATTTAGGCTTGAGCAATAGAAAATACAGGCCAGATGTATATACTCAATTTAACGAAGTGATCCCGCAAGAGGTTCAGCCGTTAGGGCAAGAAATGATGTCATTGGTGGAATACCTAGAGAGCATAAAAAAATGACAGTATATGAGATAGAAGTTGATGATATGGGGCTGGGCTTAATGCGCAGTGACCCATTTTATAAAAGCATTGATGTAGTGAGTGAGAAACCTACCGGCACAATGCAGAAGCGTTACTTGGTTAAAGTTGTTGAGCGAGAAGAAAACGCATATTACGCAAAAAGCGTTTAACCTTGGGTTCTCAGCCAAAGTATGATAAAAGTAAGCCAATCTTAGGAGATTTACATGGCGATCACAACTTACGCAGAGTTACAAACTGCAATTGGCGATTGGCTGAACCGCGCCGATCTTGACCAAAAGATACCTGATTTTATTCGGTTAGCTGAAAGCACGTTAAATGATGTTCTGCGTTCTGCTGATATGGTTACGCAATCAACATCTATAGCAATTACAAGTGGCCGTGCGACACTTCCATCGGATGCTTTAGAAATTGTTTATGCGCAAGTTGCTTCAACTGAGGACGAGCCGTTAGAGCAAATCACACCGCAACAGCTTACAATGCTGCGCAGAACAAGAACAAGAAATGCTGCAAATCCTAGATTTTATGCAATTGTTGGTCGTGATATTGTGGTAACTCCAACGCCTTCATCTGGGTCTTTAGATTTAGATTATTATCAAAGATTGCCAGTTTTGACTGATAGCAACACAACAAACTGGTTGCTGACAGATAGCCCGCATATTTATCTTTATACCAGCTTGCTTCACGCAACGCCATTTTTGATGGATGATGCTCGCTACGCAGTATTCAACAATACAGTAAGCCAGCAAGTTATGTCAGCAGTACGTTCTCAGCAAACTCTTGCTTTAGATGATATGAAAATGGCAGGGTTCTCTTTGTCAGCGCCTACTGATGTTGCGGCAGCGCAGCAATCGGCTCTGGCATCTGTCGCGGGGTAAGGCTTTTAAATGGCAATTACATCTTATGCCACGTTGCAAGATGCAATCTTAGCTTATGCAAATAAGCAGGATATAGCGCAGTCATTAGATACATTCATTGCCTTGGCAGAAGCAGATATGCAGCGCAAAGTGCGTCACTGGCGTATGGAACGGCGCAGCACGGCACTTCTTGATACTCAATACATGGCTTTACCCACTGATTTTTTAGAGCCAATTAGAACCATGTTGACGGGCGCAGATCCACTTCATTTAGAAGTGATTGGAATTGGTGAGTTGTCAGAGCGGCGTGAGGCTTCAAAAGATGCAAGCGCAAAGCCAAAGTATTATGCTATCGTAGACGGTACGATAGAAGTTTTCCCGAAACCTGATGCAGATTATACTTTTGAGATGGTTTATTATTCAGATATTCCCGCTTTAAGTGACAGCAATACATCAAATTGGGTTCTGGAAAAGCATCAAGACGCATACCTGTTCGGAGCATTGATGCAGACAGCGCCATTTTTGGGTGACGATGGAAGGTTGTCCGTTTGGACTTCATTGTATCAAAGCGCAATAGATGGTATAAATGCTGAGAGCGAAAAGGCAAAGACTGCTGGCGCGGGTCGGCGTATTCAAATTAGGAGTTACTAAACATGGCAAGCTTTACAAAGGTCAATGACTTTGTTGTAAATTTGGCAAACGCTATGGATCTGGACAGCGACACTTTAAAGGTAGCTTTGTCAAATACTGATCCAACATCAGGCACAAATGTTGCTGCTGATGGCAATGGCGTTTTGGCAAACATTACCGAAATTTCATATACAAATCTTTCATCTCGCACATTGGCAAATGTCACCAGTACACAAGCATCTGGAACATATAAGTTAAGCGCAGATGATTTAACTCTAACTGCCAGCGGCGGCACTGTGGCGGCATTCCGATACATCGTTGTGTATAATGACACGCCAACATCACCGGCAGATCCAGTTATCGGTTATTATGATTATGGAGCAAGTTTGGTGCTTAACGATGGTGACACATTCACTGTTGATATCGGCACAAACGGCATTCTGACACTTACATAAAAGGTAAATCATCATGGCTAAATTGTTTAACAGAGCCAAGATGACAACCGCCACTACTGGAAGCGGAACTGTCACTTTAGGTTCCGCGTCCAATGGTTTTCAGACATTCGCAGCGGCGGGTGTTTCAAACGGTGATGTTGTCCAGTACGTTATTGAAGAAGGTGCAAATTTTGAAATTGGCACAGGCACATACAGTAGCAGCGGCACATCACTAACCAGATCCCCGACAGAAAGCAGTAACAGCAATAATGCGATCACACTGGCCGGTCAGGCAACCGTTTCTATTACGGCTGTTGCTGCTGATTTAAACAGGCTTCAGCACGGTGGATCTGACAAGGTTACGGTTTCGTCTACGGGCGCAAGTATTACCGGCAATCTGGCTGTTTCTGGAACGGTAGACGGGCGCAATGTTGCCAGCGATGGCAGCAAGCTGGACGGTATAGAAGCTAACGCCAAGAACGATCAGACGATCACGGCGGGCGGCGGGCTGGCTGGCGGCGGCACTGGTGACGTAACCCTAAGTCATTCTGATACGTCCTCACAGGCGTCAGTAAACAACAGCGGCGGCACAGTCATCCAAGACGTTACGGTAGACACATATGGGCATGTGACTGGTCTAACATCTTACAACCTAGATGGTCGCTATTACACAGAGACAGAAGCAGACAGCCGCTTTGTGAATGTCGCTGGCGATACTATGACGGGTCATTTAGGTATTGGCGGCACAGCAACAGATGCAAGCTGGAGTGATGCAACGTATGGCAATACAGAAGTTTCTATAGATGGTGGTGGTGGCTATGGTGTTTTACACTTTAGAGGTGATGGCGCTGGAAGCACAGACACTCGCTATTCTGTAGGTGTAGGCGATGGCATTTTCTACATGGCATATGATGATGTTGATGGCGTCCATAGAGCAAAGATAAATGCATCTCACCAACTAATACTTAATGAAGGCAGCGGTGATGTTAGGGCGTTCCACGATGGCTATCATCCCAACGCAGATGCATGGACTACATCCCGCACATTAACTCTCTCAGGGGAAGCATCTGGTAGCGTCTCTTGGGATGGTTCAGCTAATGCTACGCTAAGTGTAACCCTAAATGATAGCGCCTTAGATGATCAATACGTTACTGTTGGTGCAAGACACACAGGCAATGCAGATAGTCTAGTCCAAACATCTAAGGCCAGTATCCGTATCTGGGATGTTTCTACGGCTACTGACGATCCGTCAGGCGCAACTGATGGCTTAATATTAAGCGCAGGATGGGACAGTTCCAGTTGGGGTATTCAGCAATACCACGATTTTCACAGTAACGATCTCTATTTACGTTCCAAGAATAATAACAGCATGACATCTTGGGATCGTGTTTTCCATGATACTTACCACCCCAACGCTGACACCTTAACAACTGCACGAACCATCAACGGCGTATCGTTTAACGGCTCTGCCAATATTACTGTAGCTGACAGCACCAAACTACCTTTAAGCGGCGGTACTATAACTGGTGACTTAAACGTCAACGGCGTGAGATTTAGGGCAGGCAGCAACGTTGCTCGCAACTTAAAAATTCAACCAACTGGCAGTGATAGCACTGTCGGGCTTACTATGTTTAATGGCGCTGGTGCTCATTGCATTCAGCTTTATGGGGGCAGCACAGAGTACGGTTTCTTGGATGCAAATTGGGGCGGCTGGGATATACAAAAAAGTAAAAATGGAGCCTTTAAAGTAGATGAAGGTTCTGGCTTACAGCGTGTTTTCAATGATGGCTATCACCCCAACGCAGATACGCTAACAACCGCAAGAACCATTAACGGTGTTTCTTTTAACGGCTCTGCGAATATCACTGTAGCTGACAGCACCAAACTGCCATTGAGTGGCGGCACTATGACGGGTACGCTTAATCTTCTATCACAAAAAATAAACTTTGTTAGTGGCGCAGGGGGATCAACCTTTGGCAGTAACCACTATCAAATGGGTGTTGATGTTGCCAATGGCGCTTGGAGTTCCCCAAACTATAGTGATCTTATTATTGGGTATCATACTGGCATACGTTTAGGTGCTTCATATACAGGTATACGTTTTTACAATAATTCACCCACTACAGACAGCAACAACACTGGTAATGGTAATGGTGGTGAAGCCTTAATAATGACTGTGGGTGGAACGCAAGGCAGTCATGTAAATGTTCACAACAACTTAACTGTTGGAGCTAATGCTAATATTTTAGGTGATCTTACAGCCAATGGTGGCGGTGGTGGTATAACCTTAAATAATAGTGATATTAGATCGGCACAATCAAACCCTACTTGGACAGGAAATCCTGGGACAGTTGGTAAAATACAGTACCATTCTAATCGTTGGTACATTGTTGCAGATGCGTCATCAAATAGAATTGTTCAGTTTAGACGCGATGGCGCTGATAAATCTTATATTGATAATAATGGTGATTTACAAAGTGGCAAAGCAGCAGGTTGGATTACTAGCCGCACCCTTTCTTTAACGGGTGCTGTAACGGGTTCTGTGAGTTGGAACGGAACTGGGAATGCAACTCTCAGTACATCTTTCAATGATAACGGCCCCAACTACATTGATGTTGCCACAGGCAATTACGGCACAGTTAAAGTAGACGATGATCGTGGTGTTGCTTGGGCTGGTTACGCCATTCGTGACGATTGGGTGTTTATGGCAAGTGGCGCTGACCAATCAGGCATTTACAACGACACTGATAACGAATGGGCGATAACGTGTCATAGAAACGCTGATACTAGACTGTACCATAACGGCTCGCAGTCCCTACAAACCGTTGGCGCTACTGGCATAAGAGTTGGATCAACTTCATCTTCTGACATTTATATGCAGGATACCGATCACGGCGAACGCCGTATTCACTGTAATAGTAACCGTATTGGTTTTTTAAATAGTAGCAACGGTTGGAGTGCATATAGCGAGGATGCAGGGCATTGGGTTGTTGCTGGTAATATAACTGCTTCTGGCAATGTTAATTCCCAATCTGATGTTCGCGTTAAGGAAAACATAGAACCCATTTCAGACGCCATGCAAAAAGTGCAATCAATAAATGGCGTAACCTTCAATAGAAATGATCTTGATGACACTGAAACCCGTTATGTGGGTGTTATTGCTCAAGACGTTGAAGCTGTCTTGCCAGAGGCCGTTAGTGAAAACGGTGAGGGTATCAAGCAAGTAGCTTACGGCAACATGGTCGGCCTGTTGATTGAGGCGATCAAAGAACAGCAAGATCAGATCAATGATCTGAAAGCTGAAATCCAATCCATGAAAAGCTAATAGTGAAAGGACGCGACGATGGCTTTACAGATAAACGGCACAACGGTCGTAAATAACTCAAGGCAATTGCAGAATATTGCCAGTTTAGACAGTACCACAAGCGCCACAATTGCGGGTGCGGCTGGTGGCGAGGCATATATGCACCCTGTTCATGCGCCTAATGCGTCTGGGTTTGGAAATCAAAACACTGTCTATACCGCTGGAAGCAATGGTGCGACTTTTATATGTAACCTTTATTCAAACAGCTACTCTGCGCAAGCCAACTATAGCTCAACTACTTGGCATTTCTCACTTGGCTTTCAACGTTTTAATTCAAGTCAATTTGTACAGGGTTGGTCAATTGCTTCACTCCCGTCAGGGGCAACCGCAAATGTCCGTGGCGGCTGGAAAGCGTGGGATAATTGATATGTTTTATTTAATTGATAGCGAAAATAACTTTCTTACTTCATGCGATAGTAGGGAAAGTTTGCAAATTACCATAGACGCTCATCCTAATGAAAGCTGGACAATACAAGAGGGCAGTTTTGAACCTGTTGAGGGCGAATGGATTTGGACAAATAATGCTCTTGTTAGGCGTACCGAAACGCAAGAAGAAATTTTGTTTCGGCGCAGAGATGAGCGCAAAGAAATCTTTGCATTTACAATAGACGCAATGAGCGCCTTTTGGCATAATTCTTTATCGTCTGAGAAACAGCAAGAAATATCAACATGGCGACAAGCTTGGTTAGATTACCCAGAAACAGGAAATCGCCCAGATGATTTAGATATATTTTCTGGCTGGGATCGGGGGCTAAGTGAACAAGGTTCTTAGATTATTCAAACGACAGGAAAAACCGTGGATAGAGTTTTTAACTTTTCCACATTTTGTGGATGCAATCCCACACCCTGTTGCAGCGCAAAAGTCTTTGCCGCACTGGTTTAAAAATTTAAACGCAGAATGTCCTGTTGGGAGCGATCCAAGGCCATTTTCACCGCCTACTATTAAGCGTTGCGTTCCCGCGCTTGATGGGATGTCTCAAGGCTTTATCATTAAGAATTGGGCTGATGTGGCAGTAAAAGTTGTTGAAAGCACACCTGAGCAACGCGAGAAGGGTTTTGGCACTATGGCAGCGGCCTTTACCTACAAAGAAAATTTTGACCTTGGAATGGGAGAAACTATTGGGGCGCATTCTTGGGATCAAGTCGGTGATGAGTGTGGCTTAGATAAATATCCTTGCGGCAAGCAGCTTTTAAAAATGACAAATCCGTGGACTATAAAAACGCCCAAGGGTTGGTCAATACAAGTCAAAAACCCTGCAAGTCATTTTTCTACTGATTTGCACTTTATTGAAGCGGTTATAGACACTGATGAGTTTAACCATACGATCAATTTCCCATTTGTTTGGACGGGTAGCACAGTCGGAGAATTTTTAATTCCGCGTGGCACACCTTTAGTGCAAGTTATACCGTTTAAAAGAGAGGCGGTTGAATTAAGGACGGGAACCGCAGATGAGGCAGAAAAACTGCGCTTGATAAACCAAGCAAATAAATTGACATGCGGTTTTCGTGATATGTACCGCAAAGAATTTTGGCACAAGCGTAAGCAAGCTTAATAGGCTTAGTTAGAGGAGATAAAAATGGCTGAAGAAAATAATGTTATCTACATAAACGATAAAGAATATGACCCGTCTGGCTTTACTGACCAGCAACAATATTTCTTGGCTCAAGTAAAGGAATGTCAGGCTCGCACCCAGCAAGCTCAAATGGCGGCTGATCGGGAAAAAGCAGCATACGATGCATTCGTTTCTTCTTTGATCAAATCATTGGAAGAACATCCAGAAAAAGAAGTTGTAGCGAACTAACATGCTGGGCTTTACCCCACTAGCCGCAGGGCCAATAGCAAGCTCAGGCACTCAAGATTATATCTTTGAGGTAAACACCGGCACGTTTGCGGTTAGTGGGCAGGGCGCAGCAAAACTTATTACTGAGTTTGTTCCTGACGGTCAGTACGTCCTAAACGGCAGGGCGGCTGAGTTTAGCAAAACGATGAATGTGGATCTGGCGGCGGGTTCTTTCGCTGTCTCAGGTCAAACTGTTATCTTTGAGCTTGGCTTTGGCCTGATTGCTGAACCCGTTTCGTTTAGTCTTACCGGCCAAGATGTAACGCTGCAAAAGGCATTAAGGGAAAACGCAGAGAGCGGGTCTTTTTCTCTTACTGGTCAAGATGCAGATGTAAATGCTCAGCTTAACATCACAGCGGCCTCTGGCGCATTCGCTCTAACCGGCCACGAAATTACTGAAAAAATCAGTGAAGTATTTGACGCTGGAAGCTTTGTTGTGTCGGGGCAAGATGCGGCGGTTAATGCGCAGTTTAATATATCTCTGGCATCTGGATCTTTTGCGACTACCGGCCAGAATATTACTGAGGATATATCTGAGGCTATAGAGGCTGGCAGCTTCGCTGTAACAGGCCATGCAGCGCCTATGTCGTTCAATCTTAGCGTGGACGTATTGTCTGGATCTTTCGCGTCCACAGGGCAAGCTGTGACGCTGCAAAAGGCGCTTAGGTTTGACGCTTCTCACGCACTATTCTTTGTCACCGGCCAACCTATAACTGAAGATATAACAGAATTTACACCGGCTGGCGTGTTTGCATATTCTGGGCAAGATGCGTCATTTAGCATTGCAATGAATACCCAGCTTGATGCTGGCGTTTTTGTAACAACTGGTAATGTCATCCCGTTCAAGAAGGCGATGAATGTTGATCTTGCGGGTGGGTCGTTTGCTTATAGTGGCAATACTGCTCTGTTTAGGGTTGGCAACAGAATGCCAGCCGATAGCGGCGCGTTTTCGCTGTCTTTACTTGATGTCACGATAACCAAAGTGATGACTGTTGATTTTGCAAGCGGATCTTTCTTATATTCTGGTTTTGATGTTAAAATAAGGGGTTGGCTAGAGCCTTTCCAAAGCGTGGAAGTTTATACGGTGCAACAAATTTCCGATGGAACGTGGACTGAACAAGCAGTTAGTAGTGAAACATGGACTGAGGCCGCATAGCGTGGTACATTGCGCACAACAAAGGATGTAAAATATGGCTGTAAATACCACAAATTATAAATTTAATAAGCCAGTAGTGGGCGCAGATAGCGATAGCTGGGGCGGTGAGTTAAATGAAAATTGGGATAAAGTAGACAGCCTTTTATATGGGGCGTCTTATACTGATACAGACAGCCAAACCGTGGAGCGCATACAGCCTGATCTATCGCAGGGAAATTGGGCTGTAAACGGCACAGCAATTACAGCTACAGCTACGCAATTAAATAATATTCCTTCTGCAATTACTGGTGGGGCAACGACTATTGCGAGCAGCAACTTAACGGCTGGACGAACGCTTATTTCAGATAGCAATGGTAAGGTGGCGGCATCTTCAACGATCACTACTACAGAGTTAGGCTATTTAAATAATGTAAGCAGTAATATTCAAACGCAATTAAATGGGAAACAACCTACTATAACTGGGGCAGCTACAACAATTGATGGGTCTAATTTAACAGCCAATCGTGCAGTTATATCAAATGCAAGCGGTAAGGTCGCAGTTTCAGCCGTAACATCTACGGAGCTTGGGCGTTTATCTGGCGTTTCGTCTGCTGTACAAACACAGATTAATGGAAAGCTATCTACTGGTGGCGGCACATTAACAGGAAGCTTAAACGTAGGTTCTGGCAACCACCTTTACACAAATACAATTACAGAAGTTTCATCTAATACAGGCGTAACTATTGATAGCGTTCTTTTAAAGGATGACACCGTTACCGCAGATAGCCATTTTATTTCTGGTGGTACTGGCGGGCATTGGGAAATTGTAAAGTCTGGAACAACCTTGCAGTTCAAGAACGGCACAACAGTTTTAATGACTTTAGACGATAGTGGTAATTTGAGCGTGGCTGGATGTGTAAACTCTAACGCAACCCTGTAATCAGGATCGGTAAATGACTTTAGTACCCTTAGATATACCCGCAGGATTTTACCGAAATGGCACTGATTTAGAGCAAACTGGTAGATGGCGTGATGGCAGTTTAGTTCGTTGGCGTGATAATAGTTTGCGGCCTGTAAAGGGGTGGCAAACAAGAAAAGCTAGTTTTGCATCAAATACATTGCGCGGTATGCATTCGTGGGAAGCAAATGATGGCACTGCTTATATAGCTGGCGGTTCATATAATGAGTTAAAGTTAATGAATGGCGGTGGTACATTAACGGCCATTACTCCAAGCTCATTGAATAATGTTTCGGCACGGCGGGTTCCTGAGTTAGAGCGTGGCAGTGTAATTACTGGATATGGTTATGGTGATTATGGTGAAACTGAATATGGAACAGCGCGGCCCAATGATGGTAATTTTGATGAAGCTACAACTTGGTCAATAGATAATTGGGGTGAGGATTTAATAGCATGTTCTTCATCAGATGGCAGAATTTGGTATTGGGATAAATCAGCAAATCCTTCTACGGCGTCTGCTTTGACAAACGCTCCTACTAAAAATTTAGGCTTAGTGGTAACAGAAGAACGGTTTATTTTTGCGCTAGGAGCGGGTGATGATCCTAGAAAGGTGCAGTGGTGTGATCGTGAGGCAAACACTGTATGGACACCCGCTACAACAAATGAAGCCGGTGATATTTTGCTGCAAACATCTGGGCAAATTATGCAAGGGATTAGAACACGCGGGCAAACTTTGATTATTACTGATGTAGACGCTCATGCCATGAGATATTTGGGGCCACCGTATGTTTACTCAAACCAAAGAGTAGGAACCGCGTGTGGTGCAATTTCACGAAAAGCGGCTGCTGATGTTGATGCCGGTGTTTTTTGGATGGGTCAGCGGGGCTTTCATCATTTTGATGGCAATGGTGTTAGAGAATTGCCGTGCGATGTTCACGATCATGTTTTTAACAACTTTAATAGGTCGCAGCAAAGTCAAGTTTGGGCGTGGGCTAATACAGAATATAATGAAATCTGGTGGTTTTATTGTTCTTCTGGCAGCGCAGATATAGATAAATATGTTGCTTATGATTTTCAAGAAAACCATTGGGTTATTGGTGATCTTGGCCGATCCTCTGGTGTTGCGAGGGGCGTATTTAGGTTTGCTTTTCTTGCTGGAAATAATAAAACATTATATGAGCATGAGGTTGGACACGCATACGACAGCCAATCAGTTTTTGCTGAAACCGGCCCTATTTCATTAGGTAATGGCGATAACATTATGAATGTGATGCAGCTTATTCCTGATGAGGCTACGCAGGGCCAAGTGCAAGTAAAATTTAAAACAAGGTTTTATCCAAATGGGTCTGAGCAAGAGCATGGGCCATATGCACCAGCTAATCCTACAGGTGTAAGGTTTTCTGGGCGTCAAATGAGAATGAGGATTGAGGGAGTAACAAACGCTGATTGGCGTGTTGGAAACATGAGGGTTGATACTTTGCCAGCGGGTAAAAGATAATGCCTAGTCCATTGCCCCCGCCGATAGGTGTAGATTTGGCTGAATGGGGGAGACAGTTATCGCAATATCTTCAAAGAAACTTATCTAAGATTTCATTTAAAGGATCTTCTGACAATCCATCAGAGGATGGTGTTTTTCTTTGGGATGAAGGCAAGAAATATGCTGTTGTTTCTTTGGATGGATCATTTCGGCAATTAGCAACGCAGCAATCTGTACCGGCTTCAAATGTTGGGTCTGCCGGTGATGTCTCTGGAATGATTAGCTGGGATACGAATTATATTTACGTCTGCACGGCATCATATAATGGCAGTACGGCAATATGGAAGCGCGTTGCGCTTTCGGCGTGGTGATAACATGAATGATCTCACTCCAATAAGTCAGCTACAGCGTTGTAGGCAATGGATAGAAGATGCTCTTTCCTATTGTGGCGGTACTCACGAATGGGAAGATATTGAGAAAGGCATCATGGAAGGGCGTATGCAGCTATGGCCCGCGCCCAAGGGGTGTATTGTTACTGAAATTGTGGTATATCCTAGAAAGAGAGTTTTAAACATCTTTTTGGCTGGTGGCGAATTGGATCAAATACTAGACATGGACACTGACGTTAAGGCTTGGGCCAAAGAACAAAATTGCACGGCAGCAATTATGGCGGGGCGCATTGGGTGGAAAAAGCCCTTAGCACCGTTAAATTGGAAAATGCTTCATGCAAACTTTATTAAGGAGATATAAAAATGTCTGGTGGTGGTGGAACATCTAATACTAAGGCAACCGTTCCAGCCTTTTTAGAAACGGCCTATCAGCAAGGTATAGGCATGGGAAGCGATGTGGCGTCAACAGGATATGTGCCTTATTATGGGCCAGACGTTGCTTCCTTTAGTCCGATGCAGCAAGCCTCTTTTCAAGGTACTAATCAAATGGCAAGCGCTTTTGGGATGCCTACTGGTGCAGGGCCAGATGGGCAGCCGCAATCATATCTTCCAGAGCCAACGCAATATGATGGCGGGGTTTCTGGATATTCTTCAGCGCCAATTTTTGAACAAGCTCAACAGCAATTGCAGGAAAATAGGCCAGCGCAATATGATTATTTAAACAGCTTTTCAATAGATCCCGTTACGGGTGATATGGGAAGTCGCGCACCATCAAATCAGCCTGTTGCATTAGAGATGCAGGGCGGCGGCAGGAGAGGTAAATAATATGGGCGGTTCAGCAAACCCAGCAATGTCACAGATGCCATCCAGCAGAACAGGCCCAAATATGTATAGCGTTGGAAGGCCCATGCCGCCAGCAATTGCGCAAGATCCTTATACGCAAGCGGCTAACGCACAGCAAACGGCATTAGCTGGAACACAGGCCCAAATGGGATATAGCCCGCAACAGGTGCGCCCAACTGGTTACGGCGCAACTGGTTATCAGTCTACGGGGTATAATGCAGCTATGCAGGGCGGCCCACAAACGGCTGCTGCTGGGATGGCTAATTACCAAAATCCATATGAAAATCAAGTTGTGCAAGCCTCTTTGCGAGATGTAGAGGGAGCGCGTCAGCAAGCCATGAATACAGCAGGGGCGCAAGCTACATCAGCTAACGCTTTTGGCGGCTCACGGCACGGTTTGGTAGAGGCAGAGACTAATAAAAACTTTGCTCAACAAGCAATGGATCAATCTGCAAGGTTGCGTTCTCAAGGTTTCAACACTGCTCTTGGGGCTTCACAATTTGATGTAGGGCAGCAGCAATCAGTAAACGCAGCTAATCAAATGGCGGCTAATCAGGCTGCACAATTTGGTGCGGGGGCTGCTAATGCCGCAAATCAATTTGGCGCTAGTGCATCAAATGTAGCCAACCAATTTGGCGCACAGCAAGGCATGACTTCTCAGCAGCTAAATCAGCAAGCCGGTTTGCAAGCTAATCAACAAAATTTAGGCGCTGCGCAGCAAATGGCTAATTTAGGCCAGCAGTCATTTGGGTACGGTCAAAGCGTACAGAACCAGCAAATGATGCAAGGAGCTATGCAGCAACAGATGATGCAGCAACTTATTAACGCTGGGAAGCAGCAATATGCGGGATATACTGGCGCTCCACAGCAGGGTTTAGCTACTTTCTTGGGCGCTATGTCTGGTGTGCCTAACTTGCAGGGTCAGCAGCAGGGTTACAACCCCGGATTTTTTGATTATTTTCAAGCTGCTGGGGCTTTCGCTTAGGAGATTATTAGATGACGATGGATCCAAACCAAGGCGGGCTTTTAGGGTTATTTAGCCGTATGAGAAAGCCAGATGAGGAAACCGGCTTAAACTTTATGAATAAGCTTGGAATGGCTGCATCTGTTCTTAATCCGATGAACCCGCAATCTGGTAATTATCGCGCAGAGATGATGGCGAGAGGCCAGCAGCGAATGCAGGGTCAGGCTCGCAATCGCACCATAGCAGAGCTACAGAAACGCGCAGAGGCGGGTGATAAGGTGGCTCAACGGTATTTAGAGGCAGTTCAGTCACGCGCTCTGGACGCTTCTCAAGGCTTCTCAGGGTATCTTACTGAAATGCAAGCTAACGAAAGATTGCGCCAGACTGAAGCTGCTGCAAATGCTAGGGCAATGTTGGCGGCTGGTAAGGTTAAGAAGCCAAGCAAAGTGCAAGCTTATGAATATGCGGTCAATCAGTTAGGGATGACGCAGGAAGAAGCTGTTAAATTTGCTGATAGTGGCGGGATTACGATTGGCGCTCAAGAAAATGCTTGGGCTAAGGGAATGGGAGAATTTGGGGTAAAACAATACACAAAAATTACTGAAGATGCCTCTGCGGCTGTTGATATGTTGCAGCAAACGCAAATGTTAAATTCATTAATGGCAGACCCCGATTTTAGATCAGGTGCATTAGCAGAGCCACAGGTGGCTTATAGAAAGATTGTTGAAGCTCTTGGTGGCGATCCCTCAAATGTTGGAAGCCAAGAGGCGTTTCAAGCAGTTACTTCTAGTTTAATTTTGGCTAAAATGGGCGGTTCATTGGGCGCTGGATTTTCTGATGCTGACAGAAGTTTTGTTGAGAGAATGGCCCCGCAGTTATCAACTACCGAAGCTGGTAATAGGCTTATCATTCAAATGCAAAATTCAATAGCGAATAGAAAAATTGAAATTGCTGATTTTGCTAATCAGTATATTAAAGAAAAAGGTTCAATTGACCAAAACTTTATGTCTGCGTTGAGCGAATGGTCGGATGAAAATCCTATGTTTGTGCAAATTAATCCTAGCGCATACTTAGAGTAACGAAAGGCACGATAATAATGGATCTTTCTCAGTTCTCAGATGACCAGATAGAAACTGCGCGTGATAGGGCGCAAGCGGCAGAAGATATGCCTAATGCTTTGATGTTTGAAAACGAACTAATGAAACGTCAAAAAAAATCACTTGGTGAAACCAATATTATAGAGCAGGGCATGACAGGTATTAATGAAGCTCTTGCAAAGGGTTTTGGTACGCCGGTTGATATAGCTAGTTCTGGGTTGCGAAGTCTTGGGCTTGATGTTCCGCAAAATGCGTTTGGCGGGTCTGAGAGCATAAAGCAAGGTTTTAATGTTTTAAGTGGTGGACAAGCATTTTCAAACGTAGCTCCGCAAACATCTGGTCAGAGAGTTGTTAAGAAAACGGGAGAAGTTTTAGGAGAAACTTTACCGGCTACTCTTGGCTTGATTGGCGCAGCGCCTAAAGCCATGAGTGCGGGAAAAAGTGCATATGATGCTTTTAAAAATGTATTAGCTAACGTTCGTAAGGAAGCAGGAGAAGCTCCTGCCAAATTTGCAGCAACGGAGGCGGCAATCGCAACAGGCGCTGGGGTTGCGGCTGGTAGTATTGAGGATATGTTTCCAAACAATCCAACCGCTGAAACTATTGCTGAAATGCTTGGTGCGGCGGGTGGGGCAGTAGGAGTTAAATCTGCTGAACGTCTGTTAGCGAAAAAAATTCAAGGGCCGCTGACGCCAGAGGATTTAAAAAGAGAAGCTGGAAAGCTTTACGATGAGCAGCGAGACACTGGACTTTCTGCGCAACCAGAAGTCACCGAAAAAATACTTAGTGATACATTTTCAATGCTGGATCGGTCTGGATATTTACAGCCAGTAAAAGGCTCAAACAGAGTAGTTGTTGCAACAGATTACAGCAAGCTTCGCCCAATTGTTTCCATGTTAGAAGCTTATGCTGACAAAGGCATGACTGCGGCTAACATACAAACCATGAGAAGGGCAATTGCTGGTCGTATGCGTGACGCAAAAGGCGAAGAACGAAATGCATTACGAAATGTTCTCAGAACTTTTGATGCAAATACATCTGAATTAGCTCCACAAATAAAAGTTGCTAACGCAATGTATTCAAGAGCGATGAAGGCAGATCAAGTGGAAGAATTAGTTGAATTAGCAAAAGCAAGTGCTTTAAGCGCAAATAATGATTTTGAAAATGCGTTGAGAACTCAGTTCAGAAGTTTGTTAAGAAAAATAATTAAGGGTCAAGAGCAAGGATGGAGCGCTGACGAAAAGTCGCAAATTACGCAGATCGTTGAAGGTGGAACCTTAGAGAATATGATGCGTTGGGTTGGAAAATTTGCGCCAACTGGTGCAGTTTCAGTTGGAATGGGTGGAGGGCTGCCTTTTGCTGGCGCAATGCAAGTAACAGGAGATCCTTATGTTTCGGCAACGGTTGCTGGGGGCGTTATGGGAACTGGCATGGCAGGAAAGAAAACGGCTGGAATGCTTCAGCAGCAAAACATAAATCAGTTAATGCAAAGCATGGTGCAGGGCAGAAACATGACGCCAGCCTCTACTGCTAGATTGCGGGCAGCATTGACCGCTTATCTATCTGGGCAAGCTGCGACACAATAAAGGAAACAACATGCGCTTAGAACCATTAGACGAAGTACAGATTGAAAGCATTGTTTCCAAAGCAATTCAAGATGCGGTGGATTTCATAGACGGTGAAATAGCGCCTCAAAGAATTAAAGCTCAACGGTACTTTGATGGGGAAGTTGACATTGGCTTTGAGGAAGGCCGGTCAAGAGTTGTAGCAACTAAGTGCCGTGAAGTCGTGCGTGGCATGAAGCCATCTATTCAACGCATTTTTTTGACAAGCGAAAAACCTGTTGAGTTTGTGCCGCGTGGGCCAGAAGATGTCCAATCAGCAGAACAGGCTACGCAATATATAGGCTACAAGTTTCAGCAGCATGATGGGTATCGTGTGCTAAACGATGTTTTCCAAGATGCTATGGTAAAGAAGGCGGGGATTGCTTACGTTTACCACAAAGAAAACATGGAAACAGAGATCCACACGTTCACTAATCTGACTGATGAGGCGTTTACCGTTATTGTAAAAGAGGATGACGTAGAGGTTTTAGAGCATGAAGCCCGCATGACCATCACTGTAGATGAAATGGGAATGGAAATAGAAACCCCAGAGCATGATGTCAAAATTGCGCGGTCAATGCCTCATGGCGATCTATGCATAGAAAGTGTGCCGCCAGAAGATTTCTTTGTAGATAGAAATGCACGTTCTATAGATGATTGCTATTGCGTTGGTCATAGCACAGAAATGCGTGTTTCTGACCTTTTGGCTATGGGTTTTAGCTTAGATAATTTAGCTGACCTTGATGGATCTCAGTATAGCACAATGGACGATGAGGCAGAATTTGAGCGCCGTGGGTATGCTACAGATGACGATGATGAGAACACCTCTACGGCATCAAAGAAAATCACTGTAACAACGGCATATATGGAACTTGATATAGAGGGATCGGGTGTGCCGGTTTTGTATCAATTCCTTTGCGCTGGATCTTCCTACAAGCTGCTTAATTTTTACGAAGCAGATCACATTCCATACGCTATCTTTGAGTGCGATCCAGAGCCACACGCTTTTTTTGGCACATCTCTTGTTGACTTGGTTATGGACGATCAGGACGCTGCTACAGCAATGTTGCGGGGTGTTTTGGACAACGTGGCGTTGACGAACAATCCAGCACTACAAATTGTAGATGGTCAGGTCGCGGTGGACGATCTTTTAAATAATGAAATCGGACGAATAATCAGGGTTAAATCACCGGCTGCGGTTTCTGAAATGACAGTGCCTTTCACGGCTGGTCAGACTTTACCGGCTATGCAGTATTTTGACCAATTGGTAGATAACAAAACCGGCGTTAGCAAAATGGCGCAGGGTCTTGATCCAGACGTTTTGAAATCTTCTACAGCAACGGCAATTGCTGCATCTCAAGAGGGTCAAACGGGTCAAGCTGAAGTTATAGCTCGCAATTTTGCTGAAGGCGGTATGCGTCAATTGTTTCAACGCATGTTGGAGTTAATGGTCAAGCACACTGATGATGAACAGCTTATGCGTTTAAATGGTGGTTTTGTTCCTGTAGATCCTAGAGCGTGGGATGCAGAAATGGATCTCATTGTTAATGTCGGGATCGGCACAGGGCGCGAAAATGAACGCGCTGTAGCGCTGCAACAGGCATTTGCTATACAGCAGCAGCTATATCAGACATACGGGCCTCAGAACGGCGTTGTAACGCTCACACAGCTACGCAATACTATGGCAGATATGCTGGCTTTGGGTGGAATTAGAAACGCAGACAGGTATTTTATGCCAATGACGCCAGAAATTGAGCAGCAAATGATGCAGCAGCAACAGCAGCAAGCACAAATGGCAGCGCAACAACCCCAACCAGATCCGAATGCGGCCTTCCTGCAAACAGAGCAAATGAAGGCACAGACAAGAGCGCAAGTTGACATGGCAAAAGCGCAGATGGATCAGCAGTATAAAATGCATAAGCTTGGCATGGATGATGATTTGCAGCGTGATGAGATGGTGCAGGATCTTGCCGTTAAGGTTGCTGAGATACTAGGTAAATACGGCGCTGCTGTTGACGTTGAGGGCGTAAAGCAGGAGCAAAACGCTATTCGTGAGCATAACGCTCAAATGATGGGAATGTCTGGTGGATATTGAAACAAGAGCCAAGCGCTCACAATCTCTGCTGCAAAATGATTGGTTTAGAGAAACCATAGAAGATTTGCGAGAACATCAAAAAAGTGTTTTCGCAAGTAGCGGTAAGGATGACGTATCCAACCGCGAGGAGGCACACGCAATTCTGCGGGCCTTAAATGCAATTGAGCATTTGCTGCAAGCCGATGTGGATGCAGTGAAGCTCCTTCAAAAGAAGGGAAAGCACCGTGGACACGACTAACCCAATCAACGGTAATGACTTAGGGGCTGTTGCCGAAAATTTGATTATGGAAGCCCCAAATCCGCAAGAAGCTATAGAAGATGCTGTAGAGGTAACTGATGACGGTCAGCCCGAAACGGTAGAAGCTGAAGCTGAATTTGTGGATGACACTGAGATCAATGCCAGTGAAGAAAGTGTTGATGAGGAATACGAAGAAGCTGAAGAAAGCGAAGTTCAAGAGGAACCTATTTATCGCGTCAGAGTAGATGGCGAAGAAAAAGAGGTAAGCCTAGATGAACTCAAACGCGGGTACTCAGGGCAAAAGTATATCCAAAAGGGCATGGCTGAAGCGGCGCAAGCCAAAAAGCAAGTTGAGGAAGTAACTCAAAAAGTGACCCAAGAGCGTCAAATGCTTGCACAGATGATGCAGCAAATCCAAAGCGGTGAAATACCGCCTATGCCACAATATCCATCAGAGGAACTACGCGCTAGTGACCCTCTAGGCTATTTAGAAGCAGAGGCAGAATATCGCCGTGCCGTTGATAAGCGTAATGATTTTGACCGTAAGGCTCAATATGTTGCGCAACAGCAGCGCGCCCAAGAAGAACAGCAACACAATCAGTTTCTTGAACAGCAAGCTATGCGTTTGCAGGAATGGATGCCTGATTTTGCTGATCCAGAAAAGCGCACTGTATTTATCAAGGAAATGACTACTAAAGCAAAGAAGCACTATGATCTGACAAATGAGCAGATTTCTACTGTGAAAACCGCTGAAGAAGTTATGATCTTGAACGATGCTTTGAAATGGCGTGAGCTACAGCAAACCAAAACCGCTGCTACTAAAAAAGCAGAAGGTGCGCGGCCTGTAGTGAAACCGGCAGCAAAGCGGGCAGCAACGGCAGGAAAAGCTACAAAATCTAAACAAGCTAGAGCGCAGATGCAGAAAAGAGGCGGCATTGATGATGTTGCTAATTTTCTTCTCTCTTAACTTTTGCAATGAAAGGATACGGCAATGGCTGTTACTGCAAATACAAATGAAACATATGATGTTTCAACAATCCGCGAGGATTTAAGCGAGGCGTTAGCCTCAGTATCGCCTACTGAAACCGTTTTTATGAGTGCTATTGGAACGCGCAGCGTTGATAATACTTACTTTGAATGGTCTGAAGTAGATTTGGCCGCAGCAGCGTCAAACACCCAAATAGAGGGTGATGTTGGGCTGTCTAACTCTGCACCAACAAACGCAGTGCGAAAAGGCAACTATACAAATATTAGCGCTAAGGTTGTAGAGGTTTCTGATACAAACCAAGCGGTTAATGGTGTTGCTAATGCTCAGACAGTAGCCAAGCAAGTCGCCTATAAGTTGTCTGAAATGAAGCGAGACATGGAAAAGATGTGTCTGTCAAATGTAGCTGGCAATGCAGGGGCGTCTGGTACGGCTCGCGTCACTGCTGGTTTGCCAGCATTCTTGACCACTAATGCTTCACGCGGCACTGGCGGTGCAGACGGTACTACATCAGGATCAGGAACATCTGGTTATCCAAATGCTGCTGCAACTGATGGTACTCAAAGAGCAATCACAGAAGCGCTCCTTAAAGGAATTATCGCTGATTGTTGGGATGAGGGTGCAACGCCTTCAATTGTGCTTTGCGGATCTGCTCAGAAGCAAACTATCTCTGCCTTCACAGGTAACGCTACGCGCTTCAAAGAAGCAGAAGATAGCAAGCTGAACGCTGCAATTGATGTTTACATCTCAGACTTTGGTGAGTTGCAAATCGTTCCAGCCCGTCACATTCGCTCGCGTGATGTGTTCGTGCTTGACCCAAGCTACGCTGAGATTGCGTACTTGCAAACTGCTAATCAGAAGCCATTGGCTCGCACTGGCCTGTCAGAGCGCCGTTTGATTTCTGCTGAGTGGGGTTTACAGGTTACTTCAGAGAAAGCGCACGGCGTTATTGCTGATGTAAGCTAAATAAGGCATAGTAGGGGGGCAGAGATGCCCCTCTATTCTTATGGAAGGTTGATATGAAAATTAAAATTATCACTGACAGAGGCCCGTTTGTTGATGGTGTACGCGCAAAAATGGGCGATATCGTTGACGTTTCAACAGAAGAAGCAAAGCTAATGATGTCATTAGAGTTTGCTATGCGGGCAGAAGAAAAGCCTAAAAAGCCAAAGAAGAAAAAAGATGACTGATAGCCTAAGTCTAAAAACCTCTTATAAAACAGAAGATGACAAGCTGATCGTGAGCCGTTCACAAGATGTCAGTGCCATTTTAGATTTTAATAAGGAAAAACAAATAGACGGGCATAACCGTAAATCAGATATGCGTCACGTTACTTCAATTCCTTTTGTCGTTGCGGAAATGTGGCTGAAAGAAAGTGGATTAAAATTAGGTTCTCCAGAATTTTCTGAATATGTTAAAGGAAAATTACTTTCTGGTGATTACAGCAAGCTGATGGTTCATGGTTATTAGGGCGCGAATAATGAAGTTTATTGAAGATTACATGGGCTTTTTAATAGCCATAGCGGGTGCTTTTGCTGCATCAGCATGGTGGATAATTAACAATCTTTTAACCAGTAAATCTCAGATTAAGCTTCTTGAGCAAAAAACAGACATGATGCACGAACTTTTAAAAGAAATGCGCGACGATCAAAAGGAAATGCGGCGCGATATTCAGAATTTAGCTGTCAAGTAAAATGTGATATAATCGGGCCATGATTTGCGCCCTCACATCTATTGCCTTTGGAATGTTTCCGCATGGGATCATGTATAAGGCTTGCCGGTATCGCTGCCCGCGCCCGTCATTTTATTATCATTATCCAAAAATATACAGAATACATCCTGATGCAAAATGCTTGGGATACATTATCGTGGGGCGAGATACATGATAGATCCTATCACAGCTATTGCGGGGGCTACGCAAGCGTACAATCTTGTCAAGAAAATGGTTTATGCGGGCCGTGAGCTAGAAGATGTAGCGGGCCAGCTTGGCAAGTGGTATGGAGCAGCAGCGGATCTTGGCCGCGCAGAACAGCAGCGTAAGAACCCGCCTATTTTCACTAAACTGTTTTCGTCTGGATCTGTAGAGCAAGAAGCCTTGCAGATAATCATTCACCAAAAGAAGCTGGCAGAGCAAGAGAAAGACTTGCAGCAAATGCTGAATAATCGCTTTGGCTATGGCACTTGGCGCGAAATGGTGGAGCTTCGCCGCAAGATTAAGAAAGAGCGCGAGGAAACGCTATATAAGCAGCAAGAACGTAAGGCTGCATTCTTTGAAACACTACTCTTGATATTATTATTTGCGATGCTGGCGGCTATTATAGGGGGCGGCACATGGTTGACAGGATTAGGCGCTGGGTGGTGGTAAATGGCTGACGGGCTATCAGGCATAGGCAGCGCACCGTTTAACGTGCAGTCGGACATACACCAGCAAACTAGATCGCGTGAGCGCATAGAAACGCATCTGGTAGAGCAGAGGGTAGAGAAAGAGCATAGGGCCAACCACAGCCACCTAGAAGCACTTGCAAAGCAAAGATTTGATCTAAACGAAACTTATGATAGGTTTGGCCGCAAGACTACAGCGGATAGACCGCAAGGAACTAAGATAAACATAGAGGTTTAACATGGCGAATACCTTTGAAAAGATTTTGCAATACAAGCTCATGCCACGTTTTATGATGGTTGTTATGACCATTATGTATATCCGCGTGATTGAGTGGGGAATGAGCTTGGATGACTTGTCAACGCAGCAATCTGCAATGATTTCAGTGGTCAGCGGAGCGATGACAGGAACGATAGCCGTTTGGCTGGGGTCTGAGAAATGATTGACAAGCTGATAGCGCCGGTCACTGGCCTCTTAGACAAGTTCATTCCTGATGCTGACGAGAAGGCAAAGCTCGCGCACGAAATTGCTACAATGTCGGATAGACACGCGCAAGACTTGGCCCTCGCTCAAATACAACTCAACACAGCAGAGGCGGCAAGTGGAAGCACTTTTAAAGGTGGCTGGCG
>Ga0206682_10000672_pt1 | contig 36009 bp, 32 predicted proteins | sample M240m12015metaG_FD_155444 | JGI IMG/M metagenome (GOLD analysis project Ga0206682, IMG submission 155444) | Ammonia-oxidizing marine archaeal communities from Monterey Bay, California, United States - M2 40m 12015 | ecosystem: Environmental > Aquatic > Marine > Intertidal zone | place: USA...
TGTATACCACTAGCTACTACTAATATTAGTGTAGGGCTGTAGATCCCCCCGTGGGGGCTTTAGATAGTCCGGCCCCTTGATCAAAGGCTGTTGTTAGAATCGTTGTTAGAATCTATTGGATAGGGGGTAAAAGAGCACGCTGTAGCAACGTTTTTATTGGGCTGCCTTGATGTTTGGTACCGCGTTCCGGCACCATAAGTTAGCAAAAAGGCGCTATATGCCTAGATATTTAGGATTTTTGGGATGCAAAGTTTCTAAAAAAGTTTCTAAAATATTAAATAATCGTGCTAATCTGCCCAGATGAAGCATATAACCAAGCGTAAAGCGAAGCTCTACTTCCAACGTGGAATACCCACCCGCCTAAGACCTATTGCAGGTAAATCATCATTTTCAATGCCGTTAGGTCTAGATGCTGCTACAGCTACTGAGGAAGAAAGACTCCACGCACGGATTGAAGCCCAGCGCATGTATGAGCTTTATCTTAAGACGTTGGAGAATTCCTCAGTTGATGCTTTTGCCGATAATGAGATAGAAGCGCTCGCTGCTGATGTCCTCAGGCGTAATAGAGTCAATCCTGGACAGTACGCAAAGCACATGCTTGGCCCCAAGCTGCAAGAGAATGATCCAGATCTAGCAAATAGTCCATTTGAATTAACTGGTAAGGACTACGCCACAATAGAAGTGCCTGAGTACCTGAACCAATACCTTCAGTGGCATCAAGATGGTGAGCTTGATGATGAAGGTAAGCTAACTAGGAATCTCACGGCCCAAGAGGAAGCAGTTAAGCGTGCATGGGAGGCAGTGCAAGAGGTTTCCACTAGAGCTCCAAGGACTCTTTATAAGTGCTGGGCTGAGTACTTAGTTTTTCGCGGTGTGGATGTAGCAACGCGTGAAGGTAAGCGCAGCCAAGGACGGTGGAACAAGTTTTCCAAGCATATGCCTGACGTAATCCTCAGTGAGGATACTCCACAACTGCTTGAGCACGCCTTAGATACTTTTCAAGCCGTTGAGAAAGCTAAAGGAAATAAAGTCTCTAGTATTCAAAGAGACACTAACGAATTTGTTGCTTGTTTCAACTGGGCGAGCAAAGAGTATCGCCTTAACTGGCGGCCTGTTAAAAGCAAGCTGAGTGCCAGCAGAAAAACTCAAGCTGAAACAACGAAGCAAAAGCTGACTTTGACGCGGGAGGAGCAGGCACTCTTGCTGACAAATGTTCTCAACGCGAATACGCCGATGGCTGCTGCTTTGCTGTTGCTGTTTCAAAGCGGGGGTATGGCTTCGGAGATTGCACGGCTTAGGGTGGGGGAAGATCTCTGGTTGGACGGTGAGTTTCCGTTTGTCTCTTTTCTTGGTGGGTGGGACCGCATTGCTAAGAATGTTGTACGTATACGCTACATACCTATAGTGCTGGGCTTAGATTTAATAAGAGAAAAACTGCCTGAAGCCGTGGAGATTCTTGCAAGACACAGTGAGCCAGCGTCCAAGCTATCAGATGAACTACAAACCTTTTTGAAGCCAATTAGTTTACAAAAGCACTTTACTAGCCATTGTCTGCGGCACACTTTTAGACTCAATGCTCAGAATGTCTTAGCTAACTCAATGGTCACTATGACTATTGCTGGCTGGCCTGGTGAGAGAAGTAACAAGATTGCTATGGAGTACGGTGCTGAAGGTTTTAGCCATAGTGAATCTTTGAAGGCTCTGCACTATGAGCAAAGCAGGATTTTCGCGCACCTAATCAAGCAGGAAAGAGAACAGCAAGAAGTACATAGCAATGTGGTGGCCTTTAATGGAGACAAGAACTAGATGAGAAACTTTAGACCTTTAGTGCTGGGGTTGGTGTTGGTGTCTTCGGCTGGTGTTAGCTGGGGTCACAACGTAACGATAACGGTTGAAAACATCAGTAAAGCAGGTGAGCTACACATAGGTATCTATGACTCCAAAGAAGCATTTGAACAAGACCGTGGCGAGCAAGGTGGCCCAGCTCCGGGAATCGTGGACGGCTTAATTATTACTGCTACGCCCGGTAAGGTCAGCCATGATTTTGACCTTCCTGCAGGCACCTACGCCATTGGTGTTTTCCACGACGTGAATGGAAACAACAGCCTAGACACAAATTTTCTTGGGATTCCTAAAGAACAATATGGCTTTGGTAACGATGCTATCGGCCGTTTTGGACCACCAAGTTTTAACGATGCAGCTATTACAGTTTCAAAAGATGCTACTCATACTGTTATTTTGCGCTAGAGGAACAAGAGCTAGATGAGAGCTTTGATTGCTGAGAAGGCCAGATGATACAGACTGCGTAACATTCTTAACTGGATAGCTTTTGTTGCTCTTGTGTTGTGGTTTTTGATGATGGCATGAGAATTTTTTAATGTGGGTGCGGATGCAATACCTCTGCTTGGCAAAGTTTTCAACTTTCAGCTAGCGCTCCCCAAGGTGGAATTCTTTATAGCGTCGGCTTTTTATCTCTACCCGCTATGGGTGCTTATCCAATACGTTATTTGGAGGCATCCAGTCTTTATTCCCTGGCGCTTTAAGGATGATGAGGAATGAAACTAATCTTCACAGGTGCTCTCTTGTTGTCCTTAGCTAACTTCGGTTGGACTACAGATGCCGATAGCAGCTTAGCAATGAATCTAAAGATCTACAGTGTGTGAGTCCACGCAGCAGCCTTAAGAACACTTAAGCCATTGTGTTAAATACACATTTGTAAGCTACACAGTCCTTTATGCAGCTACTCAGATGTACATTTATAGTTATTACAAAGAGATACACTTAAAGACCACTGTGGTGTGCACTTACTAGTATGATACTTAAGATATCTTCTTCTTCTCTTAGGTATCTAAGAACCACCTTAAGCACATTAAAGCTCTTTCCTACTGTTCTAATCCACTATTGGTAATTACCCATCAGCTGAAGCATTGCTATGTCTATAGCTAAACCTATGCATACCAATAAGGTTAATTAATAAGGTAATAGAACATTAGAAGGAGCAGTAGGTGGAACTAGGTAATATTCATAATGCTGATGATGGTTATTATGTAAATGCTGTATTGGGTAATGGGAACGATAAGGAATTAGACCTATCTGAAGTCATGTTCCTACACATACAGCACTACTCTAATCACCCTAATGTGGCTCTAGCTGCTCAAGTCTTACCGGAAGAGTTGCAGAAGGACGGTAAGACCATAAGAGGTCATAAGGGTTACTTCAGTGCAGCTAAGAAGCTTATAGCTTCCATCTACATGCATGAAGGTGACCTGTTTAGATTCAGTACCAAGAGAGGATACTTGACTGGCTCTAAGCGCAAGCAGGTATGGCTAACACCTAAGACTTTGACCCTATTCAATACAATGCCTGACTATCCTGACTTGCCTAGATCAGCACACAAAGAATTCATCAACATTATTTTCAATGCTGAGACTAAGGAGAAGGCCGCAAGAAGGATCATGACCGCCACTAGGTACTGGAATGTCTTTGAGGATTGAGAAGTAATACAGACCTATGGTGGTCAAAAGAAAAGAGTTGGCGAAGCAGTGTTTCCTGAGGAACCTTTAAAGGCTGCCCTAGAGTACATAGACAGCTTTATCTTCAGACATCCAATGTTTGAACCAGCCGTATCCACGGCTCAATGGGGTTCGTTACAACTAATAGACAGTACAATTATTCAGCATGTTGTCCGCATGGCGACTGACCTAGGGATACCAGTGTTGCCTGTACATGATGAAGTAATTATTCCTGTATCAGCTAAACCAACAATTGAACTTATGTTGGCTAGATCTTTCCAGCATGTGCTCAAAGGTACTGGTTATATTAAGTCTGTGAGGATGGATTGGAGTATTAAAGGTGTAGAGAAGGAGGCTGTGGTTGTTGAGCTTAATGGTTCAAATCAGTAGCTAGCTTACAGTTAGCTGAACACGTTATTTAACCAACTCTAATACCAACTGCGGCCTAGCATTTGCCTGAGCCAACATGGCGGTAGCCGTTTGCTGAAGCACCTGAGTCTTGGCTAACGCTGCACTCTCAGTTGCAAAGTCAGCGTCTTCAATTCTAGATCTAGCAATGGTGGTTTGTTCGCTGACTGAAATAAGATTAGATATCACAAAATCAATTCTGTTACTTGTCGCGCCCGTCCTCGCGCGTATGTCAGCAATCGTTTCAAGTGCGGCGTCAATACCTTCCAATGACCCCGAAGCATCGTTGATCAAGTCAATGCGAGCCAGGCTGCCCCTGCCTCCAAAGGTGTAAGCAGTAGCAGAAGGCGCTGTGACATCATAAGTAGCAACAGCGGCTACTAGAGTCCCTGCCGCAACCTCTGTAGAAAGCCCATCTGAAAGGGTGATCGTCTGAGTAAAAGTGCCATTATCATTAATTTGAGCGGCAGCTACACTTTGTATAAATCGTGATTGGTTAGGGTCCGATCCGATATATACAATATCGCCATGAACAAATGGCCCAGTTTTTGATAAGCCCTGAATCTCTAGTACTGTATCCATGTATGTATAAGCTTCTTCGGCGAGACCATAGATGCTGCCGTTCAATTGACTGGGTTTTGATACTAAGAACTCAATGGTTTGGCCCGCATCAGCACCAATCTGAAACACTTTGTCACCCAACGCTATAACTTCGCCATTGAACATGGTCTGCTCATGCAGACGTTGTACCTCTGCTACCAAGGATCCTACTTCCGATTGAAGATACTCCCTGTCAACTTGAGAGTTTGTGTCGTTTGCTGCTTGTACCGTTAGCTCTCTTATTCGCTGAACAATGTCGGTCTGGTCGGCATACATACCATCCAGAATTTGCATGAACTCTTGAGCTTCTCCAGCATTCTTAACGGCCATGTTTAAACCACGCACCTGCGCCGTCATTCTGTCAGCAATAGCTGATCCCGCAACGTCATCTTGTGCCTTATTTATTTTAGACCCTGTCGCCAAACGCTCCATTGCAGTAGTCGCTGCCTTGGTGTTTTCAAAGAGCATCCTTTGAGCGTTAAGAGCCGACAAGTTCGTGTTAACAATCACACGCGCCCCCAACTTAAACCATTAAACCGGCAAAAGTTTGCCGCTATAGAGCCAATCGGTTGCCGTCTTGAGAACTTTAGCGATTTTGATATTGGCAAACCATGAAAAACCGGCGGCTCCTAAAATAGCTGTATGAGCCTCTGTGTGCGTTTAAACAGGCATATCTCCGCTAGCTTCGCTGTAAGCCTCTGATTGACCGCTGTATTCATGTGTTAGCCTGTCAAAGGCACAGGTTATATTAGGTCCGTAAGGATGGACTGGAGTGTTAAAGGTGTGGAGAAGGAGGCCTTGGTTGTAGCTCTGGAGGAAGATTAAAAGTGACTGCTGAGTAGGAGCCTGTAGGGGGAGGCAGGTGACCATAGCCTCACCTATCTAGATATAGGCATGGGCGGACAATTTGAGGAGTTGAGGGGTTGAGGGTTGAGACGGTTGAGACGATTGAGTGGTTGAGAGAGTGTGAAATACAGCGAACTACTGCTTTAACAACCTTTCACCCCACACTATGGGAGAGGGCTAGTTAATTGATATCGAGTCTTGGTCGTCTCAAAATTGCGTCCTCGTTGAACTTACAGCAGGTTTTGCGTAAATGCAGGTCTAGCCATGTCGTTTTTATACTCTCGGTGCATGAAGCGGATAATTGATCCAGCGTCACTCTTTGATAGATTCCACCCACGGCGCACGATTTTCTTCGCCGCCAAACGTGTCCGGGTCGAAGATCACGTCCAGCCATGGAATTCCTTGGTCTGGTCTATACCCCCAGTTGTTTAACCTTAACTGCAGGTCTGCGACGATTTCAGGGTGTTCGGCGGCAAGATTATAGTTTTCAAGAGGGTCATTTATAATATGAAAAAGCTCTGGTTTCTCACCGTTTATCAATTTCCAAGGCCAATGATAAATGCTGAACCCATCAATAAAACCTGAGATAACGTAGTCTGGTGCTTCCGCAACGCCTCCCAGTAACCCCTGCCATTGGCTACGGCCTCGAAGGTTATTTGGAATACTATCTACTGCACCAACGCCCTCCAAAATAGTTGGTAGCACATCTGATACGGTAAATGGCGCAGTGTACAGATCTGCTTCTAACCGGCCCGCAAACCAAATAGCTGCAGGAACGCGGACACCGCCTTCTCTTACTAGGGTCTTACCGCCCGGTAGTGGGCTGTTATCACTCGCGCCATCTAAAAATGCGCTGACAAGGAACTCCAACCCCGGCACAGGAATAGGGCGCCCAAAAATACTTTCCAAGGTAAGCGCGTTACTCTGCATTTTAGATTGCAGTGCTGGATCCTCACTCGGCGCAACAAGTCCGCCGTTATCACTCATAAACAGGATAATAGTGTTTTCCAGTATTCCTAACTCTCTATATTTCCGCAGAATTTTGCCTATTGCTTGATCTAACTCATCTACCATGGCGGCATGTATTGATCTATTACCTTGCAGCGAGTCGTATTTAGATATAGTTTTTGCGGGAGCTTCATTTGGCAAGTGGGGTGCCTGAAAAGCCACATACATAAAGTTAGGCCTGCTTTTATCTCTGTTCTCAAGAAGAGTAGTCACTTCATTAACCAATAGATGGGTAGCGTAACCCTCTTGTCGCAGCACTTTGCCGTTACGGTGCCAGTCATAACCACCACCATGAACCTTACTCCAATAACCTATGCCACCAGTTAAAGAGCCATAGGCGTGTTCAAATCCGCGAGCATTAGGTAGTTCAGCACGAGTACTTTTACCTAAATGCCATTTTCCAACTAAGAAACTCTGATAACCAAGGTCTGCTAAATACTCCGGCATAAGCTTCTCTTCAAGAGGTAAGCTAACATTTGAATTCTTACTAATGGGTCTTATTACGCCTAAGGACGCTGGCGACTTACCGGTCATAAGGGCCGCTCGGGTTGGACTGCAACTTGGTTGAGTGTAAAAACGGTCCAGTTCTATACCAGCCTGAGCTATCTGGTCTATGTTTGGAGTAGATATTTCGCTGCCATGATAGCCAACGTCGTTCCACCCCAAATCATCAGCCATAAGTATAAGAACATTCGGCCTGTCTGCTCCGTAAGTCACTAAGGACAGGGAACAGGCTGCAATCACTGTTATTACACCGTAGATCACTTTGCTAGATATCAGAGTGGCCATTGACCCTCCTTTTTTAGATTCTTTATTTTTTCTGCAGCCGTTAAGACCAAAGGGTGACTGTGATTTTGACAGCCCTTGATATAGCTTTCGCGGCTCTGCAGTGCCTCCCAGTAAGCATGTACAGCCATGCGGCTGGGTGTGAATCCAGCTAGCCAATCGCCTTCGTTAAGTCGATCGAAGATCACCATCATGCCAACATCTGCAAGCGTAAATTGATGCCCACATATCCAAGGGCCACCGCTACTAGATAACTGGCCCTCCAATTCGTCGAGGTGGTCAGACATCGCAGCCCAGGATTTATGGATCATATTCTGCAACGGCTTGAGTCGAAGGGTCCTATTCATTCCTAGCAAGCGCATTGCTAAGAAAAATACTGGTCGAATCTTCATTCGGTGAAACAACAAACCCTCCAATATTCTATAGGTGGGAACGTGTTTTATCATTGCGGCAAAAATTGGAATAGTGAGTCCCGGCGCAGCGTTTGCCGCTGTTTGCGTTGCATTGTTGATAGGGTCGTCGCCTAACAACGAGCTTTTATGAAGCCATTTATTCATTATTAGGAGCTGCGAGTCATCTGCAGGAACTAACAAATTTTGTTTATCAACTTGTTCGGCTATATATTTTAGTTGTTCATGGGATTCGTAGATGGGGTTACCATTATGCAAGAGTACTGGCACAGTAGCAGCAGGATTGATCTTAAGAAATCCGCGGCTGATGTTTTCGTAGCTTCCTGTTTCGATTAAATCAACGTGCTTACTAGTATAGGTAACATCGTATTCAGCCAAACACACCCTCAGCTTTTTGGAGCACAGAGAAAATTGGTTGTTGTAGAGGATCCATATGTCCTCGTGAGGAAGCGTAAGTTCTGCATTTAGGCCTGCTTTAACAGAAAAAGTTTTTCGCTGAGAACGCTCATAAAAAAGCCATACCGCCAGCATCACAGTGCCGCTAAATAGATACGACATTTGGTTATCCTCCGCGCTTCACAGAACGTTCCTGCTTATCAACTTTTAGGTCTTTTGCTAAATCAATCCTTCATAGCTACCACCATCAAGCTGTAGATTTTGCCCTGAGATAAAACCCGCTTGAGCACTGCATAAGAATGCACACGCGTCGCCAAACTCTTCAGGTAAACCTAATCGTCCAGCGGCAATGGTACCTGCGATCTGTGTATATGCTTCCTCGACAGATATGCCCTGTAATTCGGACTGCATTTCCGCCATAAACTTTTGTCGATCTGTATTGATCCGTTCTGGCAGCATATTGTTTATGGTTACATTGGCATGGGCTACTTCCACTGAAAGTGCTTTGCTCACGGAAGTCAACCCTGCGCGAGCGCCAGTGGACAGCCCCATAGGTGCTTTGGGCGTTTTAACCATGGCGGAAGTGATATTTACAATGCGTCCGAATTTACGTTCAACCATACCGTCGAGTACTGCGCGAATCATCAACATGTGGGTAATCATGTTGGCTTCTAAAGCACCAATCCAAGCTTGATAATTCCAATCTGCAATTTTACCCGGCGGGGGTCCTGCGTTATTGGTAATCAATATATCGGGTGCAGGGCAGGCAACCAGCAAACTGTCCCTGGTGCTTTCCTTGGTTATGTCGCCTATTACACTCTGAACATTTACACCAAATTTTGAACAGCTATCTACAACCTCTTGAATGGCTTCGTCATTGCGTCCGTTAATAGTGACATTCACGCCTTCGCGAGCAAGAGCAATAGCACATGCCCGACCTAAACCTCTACTCGATGCGCATACAATCGCGTTCTTTCCCTGAATACCTAAGTCCATTTGTTTAGCCTCTTAGCTCTTCTTATCAATTTCGCTGAGCATAAAATCTCGCGCCAGTGCCTGTGCGCGTTTTCGCACTAACTGTTGTTCGCTTTGACTAACATCAGCTAAGTGTAATATGTAAGGCTCCAGAGCCGCCCAACCCAGTTCAATTGCAACCGATAACGCAAAACGGGCTTTTGTGTCTATTGGCACATCCCCGTCAGGGAAGTTACGTGTGACGTAGCGTCGCGCCTCCATAGGCACTGAGTTTGACGTCTGCATCTCTTGAATAGCCGTATCAATGTCGCCGTCCATTACCAAACGAACAATAGACTGGAGATACTGTGTATCTTTACCAAGAGTGAGAGGCGAGGGCAGTGGGTCTCCTCCAGAGCGCAGCCGGGCATTCTCATAGTGCTCTTCCGACATTTGCGCCATAGCCGCTTCGATTAATCCTTGCTTACCTCCGAAATAGTGGTGGACCTGCCCGTGATTAACCTCTGCCCTTGCTGCGACTTTACGTACGCTCATACTCTTTGGCCCTGACTCAGCTAACATTTCACAGGCGGCTTCAATCAGGGCATCTTTGACTGACTCACTGCCATTTTCTGTAGGTAGTTTGCTTACGTTAAAGCCCTCGTTCATCGCCAAATGTTTCCATGTTGATGGCTGGACCCCATTGTGAAGGACCCATTTCGGGGTTGTTCGGATCTCCGTCTAGCATAACGTCCACTATTTGGGGCGGGAAGGTATTATCAAAAACGTCGCCATCTGTTTGGTGTTCATGGATTTGACCAAAGGGGGACCGCCAGTAATCAAATATTTGACTACCCTGATAATGCCTGCCAATACCCCATTCCAGCTCATAACCTTTCTTTGCTAAAATTTCGTGCCCCATAAAGACATCGTCAACATTAACCATTTCAAAAGACACGTGGTTAAGACCCGGTTTGCCGTTTGATTGGCTTAGCGCAGGCAGAAAGAAAATACTGTGGTGGTCTGCAGGTTTTTCGCCACGATCACATCGAGAGAAAATACCTAACAATGGCCCGGCTTCGCCACCGGGTTTTAGCAAATCACTGGCAATGATGCCTAAATGACGATGGTACCAGTCAAGGCTCTTTTCTAGATCTGTAGAATTCAGACCACAATGTGCATAGCGTTTGATCCGTGGGAATGCACCCTTGGTAAACCGCTTTGTCTGATTTATACGCCGGAAGTTTTCTCGCTCTATACCGCCAACGTTAAATTCTATTGCGTTTAGATCGACTTCTATCTTTCGCGGTTTGATACCAAAAACCACATCTACGCCGATGCCATCAGGATCAAAGCCACAAGTTCTAAAGCCACCGCCGGGTGAGGCCATTTCTTCGATATTATTGAACTCATCTGAGTGCGCCAGAGACTCAAGGTCCTGCATAGAACTGGCATAGAAGGTATTGCCGAGAAATTTCTTTTCGCCCAGCTTAGATACATGAATGAATGGCTGTGGCCCATGTCCAGCCATATAGAGAGTATCGTCGGTGCGCTCAACACGGACCATGCCAAAATCCGACAAAAATTCTTCTTGTTTCTCTAGATCGGGCACCTGCAATGTAGGGAACGCCACATCGTCTACTTTGATGATAGAACTCATTTCTCACTCCAGTGATTTTGTCTGTTTGTGAATGTCTCAAATCTTGCAACTAAAGTCTAGTCAAGTGTCTAGAATTGATCCAGAATAAGCCAACACTGAATCGAGAGTGCTGGAATGTCTAATTATGATGTGGTGATCGCTGGGTACGGACCGACAGGTGCCGTTGCTGCAAATCTATTAGGTGCCAGAGGGCACCGCGTACTAGTGGTCGAGCCAGCTCTGACCGTTTATGACATTCCTAGGGCTGTACACTTTGATGGGGAGGTGATGCGCATTTTTCAAGCATTAGGTTTAGGCGAAGAAATCCACAATATGGCCGCTCCCGGGAAGATGATTAAATTCGTCAACGGACGAGGCTGGACGCTTTTTCAACAAGACCTGTCCGTTGTAAAGCGTCAGCACGGCTGGTTTAACAATCTGTTTTTTGCTCAGCCACGGCTGGAAGCCTGTTTACGTACTGCCTTGGAAAACCTACCAAATGTTGATGTCATGCTCGGCTGGAGGGTATCCGGGGTAGACACTCATGGCACAGACAAGGCAACAGTTGACCTCCAGGTCACTTCTATGGCCGGTGAAAATACAGGCAGCCAGCAGATCAGCGCTGGGTATTTACTCGCGTGTGACGGGGCAAATAGCCCGGTGCGCAAAATGCTAAAAATGGAGCAGGAAGATTTAGACTGCGATGAGCCTTGGTTAGTATGTGATTTGGAACTAGAGGCGGGTGCCCAGTTCAACCGAACGGCCATTCAGATTTGCGACCCTAGCAGGCCTGCATCACTTATCCCCTGTGAGAATAATCACATCCGCTGGGAGTTCATGCTCAACAAGGCGGATGAAGCGTCTTATATGGAAGATGAAAATAATGTGCGGGCCCTAATGTCTGAGCATTTGCACCATCTATCACCTGATCTGAAAGGTAGCGACGGTAAGTTAATCCGAGCAAAGGTTTATACCTTCCACGCTTTGATCGCCAAAAACTTTCAGTTTGATCGAATATTTCTACTCGGAGATGCCGCCCACCAGATGCCGCCGTTTTTAGGTCAGGGAATGTGCGCTGGCATGCGCGATGCCTACAACCTGAGCTGGAAGTTAAGCGGTGTGTTAAACGGCGAATATGCGCCAAAACTCTTAACAACATATAATACAGAGCGTCGCGTTCATGTTCGTAAAATAGTTGAGACTGCGGTGGCCCATGGCGCAATTATTCAAACAAAATTTTGGCCAAAAGCATTTGTTCGGGATACTTACCTAATGTTAGGCCGAGTTTTTCCTTGGCTAGTTAGATTTTTAAAGTTTGGTGAAGGTGTGCCATTGGGCAACGGCTTACTGACGGCTGATCCCGAAGGCAAACCTACTAGACCTGTGGGTGAACCCCTGCCCCAGAGTTGGGTCACATCCACTACAAACGCCTCTGCATCACCGATCAGATCCGATGATTTGCTAACCGAAAAATTCACTGTTATTGGTTTCGGTATAGATCCGCTTTCAATCATGGCTGAGCTTAGTGACTATGACTGGCTAGACACGCTTCATTTTGGGTCAGGTGGTAGTGTGCAGGAGACTGAAGGAGAGATAATGAATTGGGTTGCGGAAAACAACGTAACGGTTGCAATACTTAGACCCGATCGTCAGGTATACGGGATCTGCAAGTCGGCTTCATACGCTGGGGCAGAATTACCGGCGATGATATCCACATTGATCAAACAACTTCATTGAGACTCTATTTATATGAGTATCTTGTATCGGGTGTGTAAACACGCAGCTTGTGATAATTAACGTAATCAAAGGCGTGAATAAGATTTGCAAATTTGGTTTTTTTACAACCTTTTTAGAGACCATTTGGAAGATAGGAGCTACAGATATGGGATTTCGACTCGCGAATGTAAACAACAGAGCAGTGTTAGTAGTTGGTGAAAATTATTATGATGTGGAGCAGATGTCATCTGGCGTAGTACCTAGTGATCCAATGCTGGCACTCGGGCAACTTAAAAAGCTAGCAGAACTTTATGCAGTGTTAACTTCTGGCGCTGAGAGTAGTTCGCCCACCGGCAACGTTAACGATGTAATGCTTGGACCGCCAGTGCCGCGCCCAAGCAACTCTTTTGCCATAGGCTTAAATTATCGAAATCATGCTGAAGAAGCTGGAATGGAAATACCCCCAGCGCCCATGGTATTTACAAAATATCCATCCTGTCTAACAGGTCCCACCGGGACTGTGGAAATGCGGAGTGATTATGTGGATTTTGAAGGTGAGCTAGTGGCTGTGATTGGTAAGACTGCTAAAGATGTCTCAGTTGAAAGAGCCTTAGATTACGTTGCCGGCATTTGTATAGGACAAGACATCTCAGATCGTCCAGCCCAATTCACGTCTACGCCGCCGCAATTCAATTTAGGTAAGTCATTTGATACCTACGGTCCAATTGGCCCTGTTCTGGTGTCTCTCGACGAAGTTGATGACGCCAATCAACTTATGTTAATCACAGAGGTTAACGGCGAGGTGCGACAGAAAGACAGCGCCAAGGATTTGATTTTTGACATACCATTTCTTGTCGCATATTTATCGCAAATTTTAACCCTGCATTGCGGTGACTTAATCTTCACAGGGACTCCCGGAGGCGTAGGGGTTATGGAAGGGCGATTTCTACGTGACGGCGATTTAGTAAAAACATCGATCCAAGGTTTGGGGGCAATGGAGAATCGCTGTGTGCGGGTCAGTGATCACTCTCGCGCTAATGAAGTACCAGCTATGATACAAGGGATACTAGATAAGCAAACGGCCGAGTAAACCAATGCTTAATTGAACCGCGTCAATTGGCGCGGTCGTGCCTGAAATGCCGGGCCTGACGGCCTAGATCGCTTGAGTGCGCCTAAATGTGTGTTTTGATATGGTCTACGCATATCTCAAAAGCAGTCATCTTTCCTACTATGAAGAAATACGTCACAAGTTGCTCTGGTTGGCTTTTGCAGGTCCTAGTTGGGCTGGGGAGCGCTGTTAGAACAACTAACGCATTCGTGCGAGGTGATGTAATGTGGTCACATTTGGCACTGTTCACGTAGTCAATGTTTTTGCAAATCTGCAATAATTTTTTAGATCTGGGAGCTCTTATGAATAAACGGCATGACGATCAAAAAGATGAATCACTGCTTCTTAAAGCTATAGAAAAACTGTTGGAAAGGAATTCTCTGAATAGAAGGCTTCATTGGACGACGATCGCCAGTGAAAAAGCTCTGTTAGCTGTCATTGGTATTCTCACATTGGTCGCATGTGTGCAGTCCATAGCGGAAATGTACTCCAGATGGTACGTGGGTCTACCTGATTTATTCCTTTTGTTCATCTACGCAGAGATTATTGGGATGATAGGAGCTTTTTATTCCACAAGTCGAATTCCAGTAACTTTACCGATTATTATTGCTGTGACTGCTCTATGCCGCCTTATTGTGATGCAAAGCAAAGAAACCGAGGCCATGGTTTTACTTGCGGAAGCCGCCGCGATCCTGGTTTTGAGTGCTGCTGCATATATTATGAGTCTCAAAGACAAGTCTAGCCTTGATAAATTAAGAGAGCATGAGCAAGATCTCAAAAATGATGATGTGGGGAAAAATTAGATGGCTACTTAGGCTCAGTTATTATTCGAGTATTACAGGGCTTTCTGATTTAAGGCTCCAAATCTCGGTTCTGTCGTTGGTCAACATTTAATTGCCATCTTTAGAATCCTTTTCTCTCTAGTCAATACTCATCATTGCGTCGCCGCTACCTTCATCTCCGAAATAAATTCATGCAGCAAGCAGGGCAGCAGTTAGTTTTGCTATCTACTTTTACAAATCCATCTCTCATGTAGGCCACTGGCAACTACCAACATTAGTTTAGAGCTACAGCTGCTGCCGGTGTTCTTTAGGTGGGCCACGCTTGGTTATTTGCTAAGGCACCTAAATCTAATTAGCAGCGGCTTATGTCTATTTTTGTTGCGCTAATAACTAACCAAGTAGTAACCAGAAAATACCAGCACATAGCCGCATGCGTAAAAGTAAAAAAGCCATTTAGGTGGCATTTATTTTCTCCTCAAACTTTCAGATGAGTATCAACCGATAGTTAATGGTTCGCAATGAGGAAAGCCGAGATGAGTAGATCGTATGCACGAACCAAGCGGTAACCGGTTAGTGGTAAGTCGTAAGTGGCTTTCAGCGAGGTCTAGGGCGGTACATAAAGTGCTACATATTTTCGTTTGCAGATAAATAAAAACTCTAACTTTATGATTTCAGTTAAATTGTTAATAACTATTGGTGGGAGAGTTAGGAGTCGAATTGGTAAATATATCTTGGTAAAAACAATTAAATATAAGGATTTTCTGAGTTCGTAGTTCCTAGATATCCAAGTGAGTAACTAACTAAAAATCTTGATTTCTCACTTCATGAAGTCGCTCGTTAACGGCACTAGGTTATTTTTGATCCTTGTGTACTTCGACAACTAACTGGAACTATAACCCCTAAACTTAAACAACGTGCAACATTAGTCTTACTTGACCGATCTCCAAAACGTATGGCTTATCCAGCTATGGTTGACCAAAAAATTAGGAAAGTTAGTTGGAGTTTAGTGTTACACAGGTTCGAGGGCGGTAAATGCAGCTGGATGGGGTGAGGTTTGGAGAGTAGAGGTTGCAGTGTCTAGGTTTTGTATGAGCCTCTGTGCGCGTTTAAGGAGGTGTGCTACTCCTGCCTTCGCTGTAACCTTCCAACTTGCTGTTATACGCGTCTGGCAGCCTTAGGGAGGGAGCCGCCAGAAAGCTGGCAGCTCATCTTGTAAAAAATAGCGTTATGAATCGCTTGTCGGTCTATGTCGCACACGGCCCACCCAAACCGAAGGTCCATTGCCGTAGCATAAAGACCCTTATATTAGCGTGTCGCAGTCATAGCCTGCGGTTTCGCCCTCCTGACCAACCCTTCAGTATAAGAAGTCATGTCTGGGTAGCTAACTAAATGCCTAAAAACGTAAGGCTCGCCGCCTGCGAAACTCTCACCGATGAATGGGAAACCCACTTTCCCCTAAAACCACCTCCAATTTGTACCGCTGGTTACTGCTTTTCGAAGTGTAAAGCTACAGGTGCCCCCGTGCGGTTTTTAGAAGAGCCACCTTTTTCTATTTGCTAACGCGACGCAGACATTCACTCCACGTAGCTCTCATCTTTAAGGCCTTAGTGTAAAGGTCCATAAAAAAGGAATTAGATTGTGAAAAAACTTAAAATCGCTTTTATGACTGCAATGGCTTTTTGCAGTTCACTGGCTTTCAGTGCGGTGGCATTTGCTGGCCATCACGAAGAAGGTGAAATGCTGCCGGCAACCGTTGTTGATATAGCTGTAGCTGCCGAAGCAACTTCCACACTTGTAGCTGCGGTAAAAGCTGCAGGGCTAGTTGACGTTCTTTCTGGTGAAGGTCCGTTTACAGTTTTAGCGCCTACAAATGCAGCTTTCGCTAAGTTACCAGAGGGTGCGTTAGAAGGACTGTTGGCCGATCCCAAGGCTTTGGCTGGTGTTCTGAAAGCCCATGTCGTTGCAGGGAAAGTGATGGCCGCAGCCGTCTTGGCCGCAGACAAAGTGGAAACGTTAAATGGAACTTATGCTGTTGTAGTGGCAGACGGCCAGGTTTCTATTGCTGGTGCTAACGTCATAGCTACGGATTTGATGGCATCCAATGGTGTTGTACATCTTATAGACACGGTAATTTTGCCAGAGTAAATCAAATAAATTTTCTGCTAGTAATGAGCCCTGCTTGAGCAGTCAATTGGGGTTTCTTCTGAAGACAGTTTTTGGGCTATGACGCTGAGACTGATCAACGCGGGGGGGTTAACTTCCCATGCAGAATACGAAGCGAATATCGATAAAGACATAACGCTTCTGAGTAGGAGGGCAAGGGTTCAGGCGAACTCTAGACGCTCAGTTACTCTGAGGCAGTAAACGATTAGCTAGTGAGCAGGATGCGCCCTAGTGACAAAGACAAAATCAGACATCATTGGAGTTACATTATGAATAAGCCAACTTTTTTTAGATCTTCGGTAATGGGTATAGTGCATTTGTGGAGAAGCGTAATGGATGTGAAATTCAACCCGCTCAAGTATGTGGCAGACCCAAGTCTGCAGTCCTACTTTATGTTAGTACTGTTCACCATTTGGAGCGTGGCCTTTGGATTTATTGCGACCTATCACCTCGGATGGTTGGGATACAGTACGGTAACAAGTGTGGTAGTGCACCTGACGGTCTTGATTCCAATTTTGGTGACCAATGCGGTATTTGTTGACGCTGAAAGAGATGGAGAGCAATGGCTAAAGGAGTGGAACGAAGAGCGAAGCAGATACCGTTTGTTTACGAATAGATTGAAAGCGAAGAACCTCGTGCGTTGGAATCAAAACTCAGAGGCTTAGAGCAAAAAAACTGCAGAGCTAACAAGCTCGGTTCAATGGAGTGATGCTAGGTTGCAGCTGATGCTGTGGCTCTCCAGACGCAACAAGGCGTGCATCAAAACTGTCAATGGTAAGTGCGCGCCTTTACCTGTTCGCTTGCCGTTGAGCGGGACACTTGGATAAACTTTCTATTAGGCCCGAAAAGAGCTCTTAGTTACTTTACGGCTTTGACTGCCTAAAGGGGCTTTGCCTAGGCCGAGTTTTGAGGGTTGCAGAGGGCGGTCGACGCTGATTCAAATCAGCCTTCGTGCGTTTCGAGAAAATTTTAGTCGAAAGCAGATACTTGTCGTCTTTGTCTAGGGTCTAGGGTCTAGGATTCAGGCGAAGGGTGTTGGTTAACAGTTTAGTTTGGCGCCCGATGCTCAAGACGTTAGCCTAGGGGCTCGTGGCCATCGGTCAAGGTGAACCTGCAACAGTTCTATCAAAGTACCATCAGGGTCTCTGCAAACGGCAACTTCTGCCATTCTTTCACTGCATTCAGACGGCGGCGTTAGAAACTCAACTCCATTAGCCGCCAGTCGGCGGTATTCCTCGTTTAAGTCCTCCGTAGCCAAACAAAGCCGCACAATCCCACGATCTTGGTTGCGCAGTGGAATGCGTGGGTCTGAAGAGGAAAACTCTGTCAGATCAAGCTTGGGTAAACCTTTGCCTAATTGCATGATGCATGCTCTACCTTTGGTACCCTGTGGAATTGCCAGTGCCTGCTCGCTTTTTTCAGGCATTGCTCTTGCCTCTTTAGCTTCAAGACCCAAATAGGGGATGTCGGGTCTAAACAACTCAAAACCTAACTTTTCGTAAAAGGAGGTTGAAAGATCGAGGTTGGCTACATTGATGTTGATATGGCCCCACCTAAAGCGTTGACTCATTTGTTACCTTTAATGTTGAACATCGAAAATTATGCGTTTGGCTTTCAAAAGATACTTGCGACTATCATCAGCACTAAACCATATGCTGGAACGCTTTACGAGGGCAACCTCGGGTTCGCTAAAGGCTGCTATTCTTGTAAACGTGTTGTTCGGATCTACGCAAAAATGCATTAAAAGCGCGCAGTAATCGCGCTTTGAAAAGGTTTGCAACGTATGCGCGGTTGAGTGTTGGCGTTATCCATTCATTATTTAGCGTTTGTCAGAGTCTGGCAAAGGAATAAAAGTATCGATCCCGCTGTATGCATTTAGCGGCTTTCAATCGAGCCTCAATACAAGACAGCATGCTTTACGGGTAGCGTCAAAGTTGTGCAATAACATGCCCGGTTCAGTTTTCTCTACGGCATTATCAACCGCGTCTGCTATTTCCAAGTATTGACTTACCATTCCTGCTTTAACTTGTATTCTGGCAATCTAAACGAAAGGGTTGGTGCACGATGCTTCGTTGGTCTCTGAATTTGCGTGATGGCCGGCGTAGGAAACCGTTGAAATAAGCGTTGCCAGAAGAATAGTGATTAGTTGCATATTAGATGACTTTGAAATTACGGGGCATGGAGATACCAAGGTGCTGTGGGCATCGCGCAGGTCAGAAAGATGGGCAAAACAAAGAAAAGCAGATGAAAGACAGACAAAAGAAAAATAGACGTAAGGTGGTGCCCAATGGGTTCAAGGCAATCAATGTCTGGTCGACTCGCAAGCAAATTCTTTGCACAACCGACCTTTCGAATGCTCACAAGCGGGGAGGTATTGTTGTGGATCTATATGCAGGGTTGTCTAGGTTTTTGACAACTTTGATAGGTAAAGTTGTTCTTGCAGCAGCATAGCAATATGGATGTTTCTCCATTAAGTGGATTAAAATTTGGAAAAACAAAAAAATCTTGGGGAGCATTACGCATGAGCGCAATCTTACATTTAGCCATTCCGGCTGGTGACCTAGCTACGACCGAAAACTTTTATGTGAACGTCTTAGGGTGTAAGACCGGTAATCGTGAAGAGGGGCGGTGGGTGGATATAGATTTTTGGGGTAACGAGTTGACGCTACACCAAAGTATCGAGCAGCTTCCGTCGGTAAGGCACGATGTTGATATGGGCAATGTCGCGGTTCCTCATTTTGGTGCGCATCTGACTGAAGATGATTTTCAGCTGCTCAAACAGCGTTTAGAAGCCTCCGAATTTGAATACTTAGATAAACCGTATCGAAGGTTTATTGGCACAAAGTATGAACAGGAAACCCTATTTGTTGTTGACCCAAATGGGAATATTCTTGAGATGAAAACAATGGTTAATCCAGAAATTCTCTTTGAAGTAGAGTAGCGGATAGAGATCAGAGAAATGTCTAGCTCAAGGCACCAAAATTGCTCCGGTTTGGTACTTTGTTCTCTCGGAAATTTTGATGCCTACTCAGCTTTTACTCACTTTCGCGGCGCCCCGCACTCCGTCACTCAGTATCCCAACGCGCTAACGCACCGGTGCGTGCCCTGTTCTCCTAAATGGCATAAGATTTACTTGTTCTTTCAACGCAAGCGTCGCATACATCGGTGCCAAGACGTGGTGAAACAGTGCTTTAGTTGTAAGTTTCATCGAAGATGATAGCTTAGCGTGTAACAAACAAGACGTGGCACGCTTGTGTCAAAAGCCGGACAAATGAGTATGAGTGCAAGTTATGAGTAAATATAAGTTAAGCGTGAATGGTGAGAATCTAGAAGTTGATGTTGTCCCTGATATGCCGTTGTTATGGGTTTTGCGCGACAAGCTCAAACTCACTGGCACCAAATTTGGTTGTGGCATTGCGCAATGTGGTTCCTGCACTGTACATATTGACGGCGTAGCGGTGCGCTCCTGCGTGCTACCTGTTTCAGCAGTGACAGGTCCAGTCACAACCATAGAAGGCCTCGCTCCAGGGGATGATTTACACCCATTGCAATCTGCGTGGATAGAACACGATGTGCCCCAGTGTGGTTACTGCCAAGCGGGGCAAATCATGAGCGCCGCGGCGCTGCTTTCGAATAATAGCCAACCCTCAGATGACGATATTGATCAGGCCTTGGCGGGAAACTATTGCCGCTGCGGTACCTACGTACGAATTCGCAAAGCAGTGCACACCGCTGCTTCCTTTTACAATGCAGACAAGAGGAACGGATAAATGAACAGCAAAAAAATCAGTCGCCGGAATTTATTTAAAGTCTCCGCTATTGCTGGCGGTGGGCTAATGCTTAAGCTCAGCTTGCCTGCTAACGCACTGGAAGACGGCGCAACAACTTTGGTGAAGTCGTCAGAGCTGAACTTTTATGTGCAAATTGCATCGGATGGTCAAATCACCATCTATGCGCCTAATCCTGAGATGGGTCAGGGCATTAAGACAACGCTACCAATGATTATCGCTGAAGAAATGGGTGCTAACTGGGATGATGTTGAGGTTGTTCTTGCACCCATCGATCCTGCTAGGTTTGGTCTGCAGGGGTCTGGTGGTTCCATGTCGGTAACCCGAAATTTTGATGCTATGCGCCGTATGGGTGCATCCGCGCGCGAGATGTTGATTGGTGCAGCTTCCCAGTTAATGGAAGTCGAGCGACGTGATCTGAAAGCAGAGTCGAGTCAGGTCATACACGGCTCCGGTCGCAGCATGACCTTTGGTCAATTGGCGTCAGTGGCGGCCCAGCAGCCGGTGCCTGTCCCTGAACAACTGTCTTTCAAAGACCCTCGCTCTTATTCAATTATCGGCACCTCCGTGGGCAGTGTGGACAATTTGGTCATCGCTACTGGGTTGTCTAAGTTTGGTATTGATGTAGATGTGCCTGGCATGAAATTCGCCAGTTATACCCGGTGTCCTAGACCCGGCGGTAAGGCCATTAGTTTTAACCAGACGGAAATAATGGCTCTGCCGGGTGTGGTTGACGCATTTATTCTGCAACCTGATCCGCGCTCGGGCAAAGCATCTATGGCGTTCTTGGAGGGCCTAGCTGAACTACAGGGCGGTGTTGCTATTGTTGGTGATGACACTTGGTCCGTGTTTGCAGCCAAGGCAAAGCTCAAAGTCAACTGGGACGAAAGCGCGGCATCTACAGATCAATGGTCAAAGATGGTCACTGACGCTCGAGCAATAGCGGCAAAGGGCGGCGGCGAAGTTAAATTGGTAGGCGCTTCAGTGCCTGAAGCTTTGTCGAACAGCAACAACCGTACGATAGAGGGGTTTTACGAATTCCCCTATGTCGCCCATGTCTGTATGGAACCCATGAACTGTACCGTTGATTTCCGCAAAGGCACTGCTGGTAAACCGGCTTCCATGGAAATATGGTTAGGCAGTCAGTTTCCTAATCAAGTAAAGGAAATTGCTGAAAATATGCTGGGCGTTAAGCAAGAAAACGTCAAAGTTCATGGCCTGCGTATGGGCGGCGGCTTTGGTCGGCGGGCTGTACACGACTTTGCAGCAGAAGCCATGGCGATATCTCATAAAAGCGGTTTGCCGGTAAAACTCACCTGGACTCGCACAGACGACATTCATAACGACTATTTTAGAGTGGGCGGATTTGAAAATATGAAGGGTGCCGTTAGTCCGGACGGTAAGTTAGCTGCATGGGATCAGCACTATATTGGCTTTGCAGATAGCGGTAAGCCAGTGATTGGTTCTGGTTTGCGTGGTAATGAACTACCTATGGTTGCATTCAACAATGCCAGTGTCAGGCAGTCTATGATACCGGTAGCAACCGCGTGTGGCGCATGGCGTGCGCCGGGGTCGAATACCAACGCTTTTGTGGAGCAAAGCTTTATACATGAACTGGCCAATTTGGCCGAGCGTGACCACGTAGAATTTTTGACTGAACTTATGGGTTCACGTCGCTGGATTGACGAGGGCAATATTTCCGCACTCAACACAGGGCGCGCAATAGATGTGATCAAGTTGGCTGCTGAAAAAGCCGGTTGGGGTAGAAAAATGCCGGAAGGCATTGGCTTAGGTCTAGCATTTTACTTCTGCCATGCAGCACACGTTGCTGAAGTTGCTGAAGTGTCAGTAGATGCGGACAAAAATTACCGCGTTAAACGCGTCACCGTTGCAGTGGATGTTGGACCAATCATTAATATGAGTGGTGCAATTAATCAAGTGCAAGGCTCCATAGTAGATGGACTAAGCACCATGGCGTTGCAAGAAATCACAATGCAAAATGGTCGTATTGAGCAAGACAACTTCCACCAATATCCAGTGATGCGCATTGCTTCAACGCCGGAAATCGACGTGCATTTTATTCAAAGTGACAACAAGCCAACAGGGTTAGGCGAGCCAGCATTGCCGCCGCTAGCGCCAGCTGTGACGAATGCAATTTTTGCGGCCACTGGCGAGCGTATCCGCTCTATGCCGCTGAGCAACGCTGGGTTCAAGCTTGTTTAAAGCACATTCACGTTGATCTAGGCAGACGTTGGCCAGGCATTGGGCGTGTTTTAGCGCCGCCCTGGCCGGCTTCGGCTGGACGGCTGTCTATGTGTAAGTTTAATTTGTATTAGTTTTCGCAGTCAGAACGACGCTTCGCGTGTAAACACGAACCGTCTCTTGGTTTAGACAAGGTGCTTACTGACGTTAGGCAACTATGCCGCGCTCGGTCATTGTTTGAATGCGCTCCGCAGAAAATTCAAAATCACGCAAAACCTCGGCGGTATTTTCGCCATGATCAGGGCTAGGCCGCGAAGGCTCTAAGCGTTGGCCGCCAAAGCGCGCTGGAGATTTGATGATGCGCATTTTACCCATGATGGGGTGATCAAGAAGCCCAACCGTATCATTGGCGGCGAGCTGCTCTTGGGCTAATACTTCATCTTTATCTAGGCTCCTAGCACATGGCACATCGGCAGCTTGGAGTTTGTGCAAAATCTCGTCGGTAGTAAATTGCAAATACGCTTCGGCAACGAGACCTTTAAATTCTTGCAGGTTAGTGACCATTTTTTCGAAAGAATTGAAACGTTCATCCACTAACAGGTGCTCTATACCAAGCGCAATCAGTGCTCGCATTTGCATCTCGTCAGTAGCTGCTGATACGGTTATAGCACCATCTTTTGTTGGTGACAGTTCGTAGAGTAAGTCGATTAACAGCGCTCCCGGTTCGTGATCGGGATCAAGCAACGTATGGTTTTGAAAGCCATCCGGAAAAACAAAGAACAAGCTGGAGTCGAGCATAGACAGGTCTATATGCTGGCCTTGTCCCGTTTTTTCGCGCACGTAGAGTGCGCAGGTTACCGCCTGGCAGGCGGTGTAAGCGGTAATTTTGTCGCAGATTAGGGTTCTAAAAAATGCCGGCTCGTTATTTCTGCCCTGGGTTGCGGTGAGTCCAGCTTGAGCCTGAATGATAGGGTCATATGCGGGGGCGCCGCCTAACGGCCCCTCTTTGCCGAAGCCTGATATCGCTGCATAAATTAGTTTGGGCTGCAAAGCGCGAAGGGAGGCGCTGCCTAAATTCAACTTATCCATAACGCCAGGTCTAAAGTTATGAATAAATATGTCTACGTGAGGGATCATCTCGCGAATAAGCGATTGGCCGTCTTCCTCTTTGAGATTGACGCGAATCGACTGCTTACCTCTGTTGCAGTTAGCAAACAGTGATGAGATTCCACCTTTGTTGGCGCCAATATATCTCATTGGGTCACCCACATTCATCGGTTCAACTTTAATCACCCTAGCGCCCTGTTCAGCCATCATCATGGCCGCAAAAGACGCGGTAATCATTGTTGAAAATTCTAGTACGGTAATACCTTCTAACGGCTTCACTTAATTCTCCCCTGTTTCATAAATTTGGGCGTAAGCTGAAATTATTCCCCAGGTGCCCTGATCTTGCTGATTAAGCATTTTATAATGTCGTGTTGATTTCTATCTTAGATCGCCGCAGGACACAAGTCCGGGCCTGTTTAAAACTCAAGGCATTATATTGGTCGATAGATTAGGATGACGCATTGTCTTTTTTGCAGTGATCTATGAATCCAACCACACCTAATCAACCGCCGCGCTCATGGGCAAAACTTGGCTGGATGACTGTTCTCCTGATTGCAATGGCAGCAGCGGTTGGCCAAGCCTTTGGCCGGTTTGGTTACGGCGTGCTATTACCGGCAGTACGAGATGATTTAGGTATCAGCAACACGCTAGCCGGTCTTGTTGGCGCAGCCAATGTAGGCGCCTATTTACTGGGTACGTTGGTTGTGGCTTGGGCCACCAGTCGCTATTTACTGATTAATGTTATGCGTGTGGGACTTGCCTTCGCGACATTAGGTTTGCTTATAGCCAGCTTGGCTGGCTCTCCGTGGGTATTGGCTGCGGGTTTATTTGTGGCGGGCATTGGCGGTGCATTTCTATGGATTCCTGCACCGGTGATCGCGGCGGATGCCTTGCCATCGCATAGACGACCGCTTGCTGTTGGTATGATGAGTTCGGGCATTGGCTTGGGCGTGATGTTCGCCAGCATTTTGAGCGGCATTTTACGACCAATAGAAGGTGACAGCGCCTGGTCTAGTGTTTACGAAATCCAGTTCTTCATTGGTGTTGGGGTGTTAGTAGCGGTTTTGCTATTAGTGCGTCACCAGCAAGCCGCGCCGTCTGGTGGTGCGGGCTTCGGCGGATTCACTGCGCTACGACGGATGCCAGGTTGGCTGCCGCACATCATTGCCTATTCCACGTTCGGTTTTATGTATTTACTTATTCTTGGATTCTTAACGACAAGATTGGAAGACGACAGCATTTGGAGTTCAGTGGATGCAGCGTTCGCATTTACGTTGGTGGGGTTCACAATGATTTTGGGTGGACCAACCTTTGCCACCATTGCGCAGCGTATAGGTGTTCGTCTGACCTTGGCTCTGGCCTTTGCGCTCTGGCCAATTTTTGTCGGCGTGATACTCACTGGTTATGAACTGCCGGTGTTGGCTGCGTGTGTCGGTATTGGCTTTCTGTTTGGAGCAATACCTACGCTGATGACGCTTTACGTTGTGGAAAATACGACCGCTCAAGATTATGGTCCGAGCTTTGCCGCAGCCACGCTTGCATTCGGAATCGCGCAAACTATTTCTCCGCCCATTGGTGGTTTTATTGCGGACCTCACGGGTTCCTTTACTTTTGTGTTTCTGCTGGCGGCGTTCATGAGCATTATTGGCTTGTTTGCTGCGTTGCAGTTGCCGCGACATGACGCCCAATAGGGCTCAAGCGATTGGTGGGCACTTTGAAGCGCAAGCACAAGAATAAAATCTAGCAAGCATTTCAGTAACTATCAGGAAAGAATGAGAGCAATAATAAAAATAACCTAAATGTGATGTATACGACGCTTCTCGCACTAACGTTATCTTTTGCAATGGCGAGCCATGCTGAAGAATCAACAACACCACACACCCCTGCGGAATGGCCAATTTGGGCCTACACTACCGCCGCGCCCTATTCATTGGTAACGCTGCTAAAGTTTTAGATGCAAATAATGAAGTGCTTCGCGAAGGCAACGACGACCAGACCTGCACGCCGGGCAATGCCCGATCAGTGCCCCAAGCCGGCTGGCCTAACGCTCACCAAGCAATGCCGCCCCCTCGCAGAATTTCCAGCCGCTTTGATCCTATCTTTTCTAGCGCGCCGTTTTAGAACTTCTTGCCAGAACCGCTAGCCTTCCCACTAAAAAAAGAATTTAGTACTGTTGACGCCAATACGCGCTACTAGCGTACAGTTGGGGGCTCGCTAGCGAGTACTAAGAATAATAAATATTCGTAATCAAGGGGATTTATCATGAAATTGTTACCGAATACATTGCTCGTATTTGCGGTTGCGCTTTTGTTTGGTTGCGGCCAGTCCGGTGAAACCACAGTAGAAGCATCAGCGGAGGCAATAGCAGCAAAAACAGCAGAGATGGCCACATCGAACAAAGATCTTGCGACCCGCGCCGGAGCACCTCTGTTTGACAATATGGGTACCTTTGCTATGCCTATTACAACGGCGGATGCAGATGCGCAAAAGTATTTCAATCAAGGCATGGTCTTGGCATTTGCTTTTAACCACGCTGAATCTATCCGCAGTTTTAAAGCGGCGCAAACTTTAGACCCTAGTTGCGCAATGTGTTTTTGGGGTGAGGCTCTGGCTACTGGGCCAAACATTAATGTCACTAGCAAAGGCAAAGTGATTATGTCAGCCCAAGAGCGCCAGAATGCTTTTGCCGCACTTCAAAAAGCGATAACACTTAGCGGCGGCGTCAGCCAACAAGAACAAGGCTATATTAAGGCGTTGTCTGCCCGTTATAACGGAGACGTGGACAGTCCGCGTGAACCCCTCGACCTCGCTTGGGCGGAAGCTATGGGCGACTTGGCTGCGCAATACCCAGATGATATGAATGCCGCATCTATCTATGCCGAAGCGCTTATGAACACAATGCCATGGAATTACTGGTCCGACGATGGCATAGCGAAACCTGAAACCTCGGCGGTTATTGCCAGCTTAGAAAAGGTCATGGAAGCTGAGCCTGATCATCCTTTAGCTTTGCACCTGTATATTCACGCGTTAGAGGCGTCGTCTGATCCTAATCGTGCTGAAGCTGCTGCTGACCGGTTACTCAACCTTGTGCCTGGTGCCGGGCACTTAGTGCACATGCCCTCACACATCTTTTTTCGTATAGGTCGATACAGCGATGCGGCGCAGGCGAACTTGAGAGCAGCAGAAGTGGATGAGGCTTATATTGCAGCATGTAATGCGCAGGGTTTTTATCCTGCTCTATACTACCCTCATAATATCCACTTTCTTTGGTCTGCTTCCACCATGCAAGGACAGAGTGCTCTGAGTATCGAAAGTGCTCGTCGTGTCGTAGAAAACGTGCGCGTCGAGCAGGTTAAGGCATTTCCTACCATCGAGTTTTTCCGCACCGTGCCTTTGCTGTCCTTAGTGCGGTTTGCCAAGTGGGATGACATTCTTGCGGAGCCGCAGCCTCACGAAGGGTTTATGTTTGCGCGATCTGTTTGGCATTATGCGCGTGGTGTTGCCTATGCGGCTAAAGGTCTGTCTGAGGCGGCCAATGCGGAACTGGCGATGTTGGAGCCGCTGAAAGATGATGTATCTGTCCGCTTTCTAGACAGCCGAGATTATCCGGGCTCTGCGTTAGTAGGTATTGCTATTCATTTGTTGCGCGGCGAAATTGCTTTTCGTGGCGGTGAGTTTGATCAGGCGGTTAGTCATTTTGAACAAGCAGTGGCCGCTCAAGATCTGCTGCCTTATACGGAGCCACCGTTTTGGTATTACCCAACTAGGCAGTCGTTAGGTGCGGCGCTTGCTGCTGGCGGCAAGCACGCTGAAGCCGAAGCGGTGTTTAGAAAAGATCTTAAGCAATATCCACACAATGGCTGGTCCATGTTTGGTTTGGCCCAGAGCTTAACGGCCCAGGGTAAGGTCGAGGAAGCAGCCAAGGCGAAAATGCATTTCGAAACCATTTGGCAGTTCGCAGATGTTGAGTTGACCGCCTCGATTCTGTAATGGCAAGTGTCATTTCGCAACATCAAGCTGAAGTCAAAAACTAAAATAAAAAGACCCGCAATTGCGGGTCTTTTTCTATTGCTGCGTATATTTAACGACCTTTATAAGGCGGCCATTAACTAAATAGCCGTTAGTAGGCGCTCTGGCCGCCGCCCTAAAAACCGGCGTAGTTAATGAAGTCTTCACTCTCCGGCCCGCACAGAATTTGCCGCAAAGCTGCCGTCTGGGTAACCCATGGCGATGCAGGTCATGATGACTTGATCATCGGGAGTGCTCGCCACTTCGCGCACGATGTCCGAACGCCTAATGCCTTGGCCATTGACCACTGAGTCTAGGTCTTTGTCCCAAGCTGCCAATACAATGCCGTAGCATAGCGCTCCTAAATCAAAGTGCGCTCTCGTTTTTGCGTTGTTAACGTACTTTATTGATGGTTGGCATTCTAATGATCGATGCAAAGGATAGAGGATAGAGGATAGAGGATAGAGGATAGAGGATAGAGGATAGAGGATGAGGCTATAGGTTTTTGAGTCAGCTCGGAGTTTCCGCGGATTGTTGTTCCTTAGTTTGCTCAAACGTCCGTTAACTTGGCCCAAGTTAATTCAACATTGCCAGAATCTGCGGCAATAAATGCGGTCATGCCGGTAATTGTGACGCTCAGTGAAAGTGTCCTTTCTACTAGTCCTGCAAGTTCGGCAATTTGCTCCCACTGAAATTGGTAAACTTGCGCGCCGCAGCTTTCAATTTCGTTTTGTGCCTGAGACCACCAAACGTTGGCCTTAGTATTGAAGCAGTAGACTTTTACTTGTCTGGCAATAGTGCTTGCCTTGCGAACGCGCTCGGCGCTGGGCTCACCCACTTCAATCCAATTGAGGGTTATGCCGTCTAGGCTGCGTTGCACTAAATCTGGCTCGTCGGTGTTACTTAGCCCCGTGGTGAACTCTAAGCCTTCGTTAAGGTTCAGGCAGTAGGCCAAGAGGCGAACCATCATGCGTTCTATGGTTTCAGAAGGATGCTGGGCAACAGTGAGGTTGAGATTTTCGTAGCGTCCCTCATCAATGTCGGACAGGGCGATATCGAATTTATAGATTGTAGGCTTGAGAGCCATAGTTTTATTCCCCAAAGCCTTTCAGTAGCAAAAGTCTTTTATTGTAAAAATTTCGCGTCAGTCTACTCACTTGGATTAGAGATAGCATGAAGTTCTGGATTTCGCTCCGAGTGGGTTTTTGATATTTAGTGATGGACATTGGCGATGACATTTAGTGTGGTTGTGCCCGGGCTTCGCTGATATCGTCCAGTTGGTTCATTTAACGCTTATTTTGTAGGAGCTGTCGCATGGGTAAGATCAATTTGATGATTTTGAGCGCACTATTGTTCAGCGGTTGCGCGGAATATTTGCCAATTTCCGGTGGTCAAATAAAGGGTGTTGTCACGCCCGTGCCAGAGCAATGGGGCGCCGTGGCTGATGACAAAATCATTCAGTTTGAGACAAATGCAGGTCAAGCCTACTCTGTTAACTTATGGGTTGTAGAGGTGTCTGGAAGCCTGCATGTTTTTGCTGGAGACAAACGGGCAAACTGGGTTGAGGACATTGAGCAAAATCCAAAGGTTCGGTTGCGCGCCGAAACATCTATTTTTGAGCTTGAAGCGGTAAGAGTAAATGATGCCCAAGAGTTTGAGTTGTTCGCTCAAGCCTGGAAGGCCAAATATGGCAATCGGCCTAGAAATGAAAATGTCGATGAAACCTATCTTTACCGTTTGCGCTCGCGTACCAACTAGCCTCCAAAGTAAGGCGGGCGGGGCAGGCAAGGGCGGGTAAAACAGGTAAAAAGAACAGTCCTACAAGGCTGTAGATATCGCAGTCATCAATATAACAGCCTTATTGCAGGGCCTTATCCGTCTTTATCCGCCTTTAACCCGCTTTAATCATCTCTAACCGTTTTAAAGGCCGAGACCTTTAAAGCTAGGTGGGCGTTTTTCTATAAATGCGTTAATTGCCTCATGGTGCTCGGGACTTTTATAGCATTCAGCCAATGCTGTGAGTTCTCGCTTTTGCACTAGCTTAATATCCGATTCAGCCATGTTCTGTGTGACTAACTCTTTTACTCTTCCGAGTGTTCGCGAGGGGTTTTCACCGATGCGCTTGGCCAGTTCAATTGCGCGTGGCAGAAGGGCCTCGTGGTTTTCTACCAATTCGTCTACTAAGCCTATTCGCTGTGCTTCTACCGCATCTATTGTTTCGCCCGTGAGCATCATACGGTTGGCTAGGCCGAACCCGGCGCGAGCAACCAAATAGTAGGAACTTGCCAGTTCCGGCACCACCCCCATTTTTACGAAGCGGGCGCTGAACTTGGCTCCTGGTGCCGCCATAATAAAGTCACAGGGCAGGATTTGCGTTAACCCAACCCCAACGGCTGCACCGTTCACTGCAGCAATAATGGGTTTTGCGCCTCGTACTAGACCAACCCAATCTCTGGGTGCTTCATTGTCGGTAGAGTCGCCGGACTTGGCTTGTTGTTGAAATAGGTCTTTGATATCGGCCCCGGCACAAAAGCCTCTACCAGCACCGGTAATGATAAATACGTCCACCTCTTCGCTGGCGTTGCCTGCCTCTATGGCCTGCTGCATTTCAGCGCCCATCTTATAAGTCCAGGCGTTAAGACGGTCAGGGCGGTTCATTGTGATGGTCATCACGCCGTCAACCAGCGTGGTAAGGATTGTTTCGTAGTCAGTAGTGTTCATTAGCTTTCCCCATTTGCTATTTTTTTCCTAAGCGGATTCCAGCCTAGCGTAGGGACTGAACGACCGCTGGACTAAGATGTATCACTTTGTGAACAGCTCCACAACTTTTGCCATGGCTTGTGTCCAAAACGTTCAAGCTGTTCCGGGTGTTCAATTTTTGGCACTTCTGTCAGGCTGGGCACTGTTAAATGTGCAGCTAGAAGTGCAACTAGAAGCACAATCGTGCACTTATTGTTTTGAAGGGGAATTCACCATGACTACGATTGATCAACAAAGGTACGTGTCGATAGCCACTAAAAAGCATGATGGCAGTTGGGTATGGACTCCAGTCTGGTTTGCTCAATGTTCAGGTAAGGGTGTATTTTACGCGTTCTCGGCGGGAGCCGCTGGCAAGGTCAAACGCCTACGTAATTATCCTGAAATTCAAGTAGCGCCCTGTACCGCCTCCGGTAAAATTTTGGGTCAAAGTATTGCGGGTAGTGCATGGCTTGAATGTGATGCTGAGCAATGTGCTGCAGCTTATGTTGCGTTAGGGCAGAAGTACGGTTGGCAAATGGCATTGTTAGACCTCTTCAGTAAACTCAGCGGTAATTTTAACAAGCGTCAGATGCTTGGGTTTTCAATAGGCGCGCACTAATTTGGAGGTTGTATGATTTTTTTTCGAGTTTTGCTTACATTTGTTTTTTGCGTGGTCAGTGCCTACACCTTGTTGGTTGTTAGCGATCACGGATTGAATTTGTTTTCTGTATTTTTTGGCGATATGCAAAAAATATCTTGGGCCGGGCAATTTAATTTGGACTTTATGTTTATGTTGTTGTTTTCAGCCATTTGGGTGATGTGGCGTCATCACTATTCTTTGTCTGGTATTGCTTTGGGTGTGGTGGCCTTTTTTGGTGGCGCGCCGTTTTTGTGTATTTATCTGCTTATTCAGAGTTTTCAGGCAGAGGGCGATGTGCGCATTATGTTGTTGGGGTCCGAGCGTGCGGGCAGCTAAATAGTCGCTTGAGGCGGGTGCTTGAAAACTATGCAAGCGCCCGTTTTTGGCGGTCCGTCGTTATAAATGCGCAACGCATTTGATCTCAATTTTCAACCTAGGATCAACCAATGCGGTGACGCCGATTAGGGTTTGGCTAACTTCAGGTTGCTCGCCGTAGGCTGATTCTCTGGCTGCAAAGATCGTCTCCACATTGGTCATAACCTCTTGTACGTCTGTGACATAAAAGGTTTCGTCAACGATATTGCCCATGTTGGCGCCAAATTCGGCGAGTACGGTTCTAATATTGTTGTAGGCCAGTATGGTTTGTTCGGTGATATCTGACGGTGCGTTGCCGTCTTCCCCCATACCCACCTGGCCGGATAAATAGAGCACATTATCTACTTGGACTGCTTGCGCAATTAGTGCTGCATAAGGGCCGCTGCGGAAGGATTTTTTGCTTACTTTCATTTTAGCTCCTATTCAAATATTCTTATTTTGTTATCTATTTATGGGCAGATTTTGGTTGGCGCGACAAGAAAGCCAAACGACAGTCCTTTGTGAGTCAGCGTCAAGAGTTTAAAGCGGGTTCTGTTGGATTATCAAACTAATCAGGTTTCGGGTTAAGTTATGCGGGAAGAAGAGCGACTCATTATTGAGCGCGCTTGCGAAAAACTTTCAATCGCTTACGCCCATCATCTAGATTTTCAGAGGTGCGCAGAGTTCGCAGACCTGTTTGCCCAAGACGGCTTGTGGTGAGTATGAATTCAGAGATTGGCTTTGCGCCAAGCAAGGTGTCTCTTTCCGGGGTCTCCTGAGCAAGGACGTTATAAGCCTACCTCATACGCCTACTTCGTAATGCTCCTGCATATTGTTGGCTTGCAGTTGCCTCATACTCGCAGTTGCCTCATAAATGTGCTCGGCGTTTTTTATTCCTTTGTTATAACTTCCCCATAGCTTTGCGACAACTTTCCTACAACGGATTTAGTTAGGCGGGCCTTTCACCTTTAACGATGACTCTGTGCATGTGACGCCTATGCCCCTGGTAGTCGTTGAGCGCATTGTGGAAAACGCAGCGGTTGTCCCACATAGCCAGGGTGCCCTGAGTCCAATGGAATCGGGTTACATACTGTTCTTGAGTGAAATGTTGGGTTAGAAATTTAAAGATTGCCAGGCTCTCTTTCCTAGTCCAGCCTTTGATATTGACCGTATGGGGAATGCTGCAATAAATACTCTTATTGCCGGTTTCAGCATGGGTGCGGATGAGTGGGTGTTCTACTTCAGATTCCGCAAAATCAGCATCTCCGCCGTACGCTGCGCCCAAGTTCTTCTCCGCTTCAGAACCCTTATAGTCGCCTTTCGCGCCGTGTACGAGCTTGGGGGAGTACACCCCAGTTTGCTGCTCTAGCATTTCGCGGAGTGCTGAGCTGAGTTGCTCGTACGCAGCAGTTGCGTCTGCAAACAAAGTATCTCCGCCAACCTCTGGCACTTCTACGGCATAGAGCAGGGTGGCCTTGGGAGGAATCAGTTGGTAGGAAGTGTCTGTATGCCAGTCTCCGCCGAAGTTCATTTTGGCGTCGGCTTCCTTAATGATGGGAATTACATGTGGGCTGCCATCCACAGCCTGCATAAATGGGTATTTGTCGAGTTCGCCAAAGTTCGCCGCAAAATTTGCTTGGGCTTGGGGTGATAGATCTTGATCGCGAAAGAATAAAATGTGGTGTTCTAGCCAGGCACTGTGGATCTCGCCGACGATCTCCTGATGCAGGGGTTGGGACAAATCCACGCCCGTTACTTCAGCGCCAACCGCGCCTACGCTCGCATCTACTTTTATGTGAGTGAAAGTCATAGCAAATCCTCCTCTTCTCTCTTGTTGCATCGCATGCGCCCTTCAAAAGATGTTATGACAGATATGACCATTGCGCCAAACTAAAGATAGGGTTCTATGAAGGTAGGGGCCTACGAGGATAGGGACCTAAAAGGTGGGTAGGTGTAGGTGCGAAATATTTACGCTAGAGTAAAGTCAGAGGCGTATTCAGGAGGGTTGAGATGACGACAAAACAGGTCACGGTTTTTAATGGGGACGATGCGTCACCGGAAGTAATGGTGCCAGCGGTAGATATTCTAAAATCTATGGATTTAGATATTGAGTTCAGCTACCCAGTGATTGGCACAGCGGCGAAGGCGGCCAGCGGGGCGCTTTTTCCAAGTGATGCTAAGGCGGCAATTGATCACGCTGATGCGACATTTTTCGGCTCTACCAGCGGTGACAGCACTGCCGCACTGTTTTATCTGCGTTGGGGTAAACAGACCTTTGCCAATGTGCGCCCGTGTAAATGGTTGCCTGGATTCAACTCACCCTTAGCCAATCCTGAGGGTGTTGATTTTGCCATTGTTCGAGAGAATCTTGAGGACCTCTATTTGGGCCTGGAAGGCGACATTGAAGATCTGGCAGGGCTGAATTTATTTTCGCCCCATGCACGTGCAAATATTTCCAATTTGGGCCCGGGCAAGTATGCGTTAAAGGCCATTACTGAGGCAGGATCCGAGCGGGTGATCCGCCATGCTTTTGAGCTTGCGCGCCAGCGTAACGGCAAGCGTAAAGTCACGGTGACATGTAAATACAATATGCTTAGCGTATCCGACGGTTTGTTTCTCGAGATTGGGCAGAGTATTGCGCAAGAATACCCAGATATTGAGTTTGAGCACTTTATTGTGGACGATTTTTTGTGCCGGATGATCTCCAACCCTCATGCGCTAGATGTGGTGGTGATGCCCAACTTGTACGGCGACATTATGTCAGACGGCGCTGCCGGGCTAATTGGGGGGCTAGGGCTGGCACCGTCAGGGTGCTATGGGGCTGATTACGCATACTTCGAGTCGGCCCATGGCACTGCGCCAGATATTGCTGGGCAAAATATTATTAATCCAACGGCTACCTTGTTGTCAGCAGTGATGCTTTTACAATATTTGGGGTTTGCCGAGGCTGCTTCTAATCTCGAACGGGCGGTTAAAGAGGTTTATGTGGGCGGGTTGGCGTTAACCAAGGATCAAGGGGGGAACTCCAGTACCTCCGAGTTTTGCGCCGCAGTGAGTGGTCGACTCTTAAGTTAGCAGGTCACGACTGTGTGAGCGGTAGGCATTGTTTTTTACGCGGATCAGAGAGCGGCCTTATTCCAACTCTCTGGGTGCTTCGTCGGCAATACCCACGTGGAGCATGGGCGATGCGTCTATATTTTCTGCGTTCATCATGCCAGCGACTCTCTGTAATGACGCCACAATCATAGACTTTTCCCATTCCTCTAGTTTTTCAAACGCAGTGCTGAAAACATCCTGTAATGGTTTCGGTGCAGTGGCAATTTTAGCCTCGCCTTCTTCGGTCAGGGTTGCGTGCACTACACGCTTATCTGAATGACTTCTGTGCCTGGCTACTAGGCCACGGCTTTCCAGTCGGTCCAGAATGTTAGTCACGGTTGCTTGGCTCAGGCTGACTTTGGTCGACAACTTTGAAATAGCCACCGCGCCAAGCTCTTGGATGGCCTGCAACAGTAATAGTTGCGGCGCAGTGAGTCCTGCAGTCTTACTCAGCTGCCGAGAGTATAGGTCGGTAGCGCGAATGATTTGCCTGATCGTGATGAGGACTTCTATTTCTTGGCTCAGAAGAATTGCTCCTAAATATGGCTCAAAAGGGGTTAGTGGCTATGCGAAAACTGCCTTCAATGTGAGGGGTCAGAGTGTGCTCCGTATGTGCCTAGCGTTAACTGCGCGATTAGATCATGGGACGAGGCTTGGGTAAAAGGCTAGTTTTCGATTTGCGACAATTCCTTAGCTTTTTCTTAGAGTAGATGATTTTTTGGCCGTTATATCGGCCCGTTAAACAACTGATTCATTTGTACTATAAGTACTTTTTATCTTTCAATATTTCGATTTATTCCAGTTAAATGGCAAAAACCTTTATTTTTACTATATAGTGGTCCGGATAAGTGGGGCGGAACGTTTTATTTCCTTAGCCTACTAAAGATATGCATAGTAAGAATATGCTATCTAAATACTAAGAATTAATACTAATAATTTTGATGTTTAAGCAAAGAGGTGAGATTTGAGATTTCAACGTAGCAAGATAAACCAGGCTGTGGTGTCTGCCATAGTATCGATGACAGCGGGTTACGCTGGCGCTGACCAAGGTGTTATAGAAGAAGTGGTGGTGACAGCCACTAAAAGGTCAGCAAGCATGCAAGACGTGCCAATTGCTGTGCAGGCGATGACTGAAAATACGCTAGAAGAACAAAACATCACCAGCTTTGAAGACTATGTGAAGTATCTGCCTAGCGTGAATGCAGGTGGTCGTGGCCCTGGCCAAAACGAAATTTATATCCGTGGCGCTGCGGTTGATGCAATCAACATCTCAGTTGCCGAATCTCAAGGTTCTGCGCCAAACGTAGCACTCTATCTTGACGAGCAGCCTGTAACAGCTGGCGGGCGTAACCTAGACGTCTACATTACAGACATGGAACGTATCGAAGTACTGCCTGGACCACAGGGTACCCTCTACGGTGCTAGTTCTCAGGCCGGTACAGTTCGTCTGATCACCAACAAGCCTGTTATTGACGAGTTCGGCGCCAGCTTGGCTGCCGGGTTCTCAAGCACAGCGCACGGTGAGCCCAGCGACAAAGTTGAAGCTATGATCAACATTCCTGTTATCGAAGGTAAGCTCGCGGTGCGTGCTGCGGTTTACAGCGATAACAAAGGGGGTTACATCGATAATGTCGAAAGTACCTTCACCGCGAACCCTTCTGTTAACCCAGCGTATCCCGGCGCTTCCGTAGATTTTCCTGCAGGTCATGTTTTCGCTAACGGCACCGTAGTGGGTGCGGGCGGCGTA
>Ga0206682_10000674_pt1 | contig 35965 bp, 35 predicted proteins | sample M240m12015metaG_FD_155444 | JGI IMG/M metagenome (GOLD analysis project Ga0206682, IMG submission 155444) | Ammonia-oxidizing marine archaeal communities from Monterey Bay, California, United States - M2 40m 12015 | ecosystem: Environmental > Aquatic > Marine > Intertidal zone | place: USA...
CATTAAATCTTTTTTCATCTGTCCAATTGCCAAGAGATTTAATGAGTTTAATGGAGCTGGATAAAATGAAATACAATGGAGAATTGATATTTTTTTTTTATATTTTTTTAGATTAATTAATTTAAATATTTTGTTTAACTCACTAGAATTTGTTGCGCCTGTAGATAAGATCAATTTTACTTTTTTTTTTAATAAAAATCTTAAAAAAGGAATATTTGTAATATCTGTAGATGCAACTTTTAATGTTTTTAAGCCTAACTTAATTAATAATAATGCACTTTCTTGATCATAAGGAGTTGAAATAAAATTTATTTTTTTTTTTTTTGAATAATTTATCAATTTTTTTAAATCAATTTTAGAAAGTTCACATTTTTTTAACATTTGGTACTGATTGATCTTATCTTTAATGTTTCTTTTTTGATAAGGCATCAAAGGTTCATCTTTTTTTATTAACTTATCAGTAATAAATGTTTGGAATTTTACTGCATCAGCACCTGCTTTTGCTGCATGATTAATTAATTTTTTTGCAAAAGAAATTTTACCACAATGATTAATGCCTATTTCAGCAATTATAAATGGTTTGGTAATTTTTTTCATAATAATATCTATATATACATCAATTAAAAATTATCTAAAATTTTAAGTATTCTTTTTTCCCAAGTAAAATTTGTTTTATAATTAATATAACTTTGTCTAGCTAAACGCATTCTAAGTTTCGGTGATTTTAATTTTTTGAGTGCCAATATCCATTCATTTAGCTTGTTAGGTCTACATAATAATGAATTTTTATTGTTAATTAACACTTCTTGTAAAACTTTATGATTAGATGAAACTAGGGGTTTTTTAGATGACATATATTCAAAGATTTTTAAGGGCGACATAAAATTTGAAGTTTCAATTTTATTTCCAAGAGTTACTTTGTTCTCATAGGGTGCAATTAGTATGTGGTTTTTTGAGAAAAATTTTTTAATTTGATTATGCTCAATATGACCATAAAAATTTAAATTTTTTATATTGACTGTTTTTTTTCGATAATACTGAACCCTTTCTTTGTCACCTCCAGCTATGTTAAAATTATAATCTTTAAGGTTTTTAGCAAGTTTGATTATAAATGAAATTCCCCTACCTTTATAAAGATGTCCAGAATATCCAACATTTAAAACTTTATTTTTTGGACTGAAACTTTGAAAATTATCCGAAGCATCGTGTGCGATGACATATTGATTGTTTATATTTGCAAAATTTTTTTTATATATTTTTAAAAGACTTTCGGAAATAAAAATTAATTTTATATTTTTTTTTTTAAATATTGTTTTCAGCAAATGGTAAGAGAGCATTGTTTTTTGAATATAAGGATAATGAAGTTCTAAAAAAATTTTTTGATTTGTTAAAAGACTTAATATAAAAGCAAAGTGTACATCTCTAGTAAAATAAGAAGTATTATATTTGGATAAATTTCTTAAACTTACAAAAAATTTTTGAAAAAATAATAAAAATTTATTTTTAAAGAAGTTGTATTTTTTAACTTTATATTTTTTATTTTTTATATTAATTGAGTTTTGTTCGGCTTTTCCACAAATAAGTAAAGTTACATAACGTTTTGAAAAATTTTCACACATTTTTGTTATTTGAATTGAATGTGCTTTAATTGAAGGAATTTTTTGAGCTGTAAAATATATTAATTTTTTTTTCATTTGAGTTAAACTTTTAGTAATACTGTTTCTCTGAATTCTTCTTTACCTAAATCAATACTTATATATTGATCAGAAATAGAATTTCTGGGATGTAGGTCACATTTTTTTTCTCCAGAGATAAAAGAATTACTTGTATAAAAATTTCCAATTTCTGTTTTTAAATTTTTTCTTTCATCATAAGAAAATAAAGATCTATAAGAAATTTGATTTGGATAAGTGTCAATAATAATTTTTTTATCTTTACCTAGAACTGGATGACCGTCTTCCTTCTGGAATAAGGGTAAAAAATTAAACAATTTTGAAAAAACATTATATTTATAAAAACCAATTACATTATTTCTTGGTTTGCAGAATATTAATATCTCATTATCATCCAACCAAAGATAATGTGATGCAATATCTAAATTATTTATTGCCTCATAGTTACCATCTAAATCACTAATAAAAATCTTTGTTTTTCTTTTATTGTTTTCTTCCCAACAATCAAAAAATAAAAATTTTATTCCTGATGGATTAAAAGAAATATGATTAAAATAATGAGGAATTTTTTTATGTGATTTATTCTCTAATTCTGAAATTTCGTTTAGGCCAATAATTAATTTTGGCTCATTATTATCATGATCGTTATTTATATTTTGAATAAATATTCCATCTTCATTTGAATTTTTTTGAAAATTATTATCATGAATATTGGTTTTATGCCCATAGCCAGGTCTAAAGTGTTCTAATCTTTCAAAATTTAAAAATAATTTCTTATCCTCATCTTTATTAATATCAAAAAAACAATTTTTAAAAAAAACAAATTTTTTTGTATCTATTGAATATCTTATTGTTCCAAGACTTTTTTTTTCTTTCGAATAATAATTAAAATAAAAAGAATTTTTAAATTTTTTTGACCATTTAAGTCTTGCACCTAACTGCCATGACCAACATTCAGTATTTGATATTTCAATAAATTCATTTTTTTTTGAATCAATTTTAAAATAACCAATTTTGCATTGATTATCTTTATCTACAACATTACAAAGTAGATATTTATCATCAATACTTATTGGACAAAAATCATAGTACCCTGAAAATACATGCTTCTTGTTTAAGTTAAATATTTGATAATCTAAGTTAGTTCTTATCTTATTAATTATATTAAATTTAATTAAATAATTAAAAAAAAACTTAAAAATTTTCCAAAAAAATAATTTAAATATTTTCATTTAAATCAAAAATTTTATCTGACCATAAAGATTTTGGTTTATGAGTAACAGAAATAATTGTGATATCAGTAAAATTTAAAGATATGTTTTTAAATATTTTATTTTCTAAATCTTCATCTAAAGAATTAGTTGCTTCATCTAAAATTAAAACCTTAGGATTTGAAATCAGTGCTCTTGCTAATCCTATTCTTTGGCGTTGTCCTCCTGATAAATTTAATCCTCCCTCATCAAGTAAATGATTTAATCTCAAATTAAACTTATTTATTAAACTATCTAAACAACAAATATTTATAATTTTTTCAATTTCTGTATTCTCATAATCTTTTCTAAACATTAAAATATTATTTTTTATTGTATCTTTAAAAAGAAATGTTTCTTGAGTCACATAACCAAATATTTGTTTATGATTAAAGTTGGATATATTTTTTTCATCTATAAAAATAGAACCTGAACTTGGATTCAATAAACCCATCATAAGATCTAACATGGTACTTTTGCCATGTCCTGAAGGACTCTTTATTTCTATTTTATCTCTTTTGAGAATTGTAAAATTTAAGTTATTAAATATTTTTTTTTTACCATAATTAAAACTAACATTTTTAAATTCTATTTTATTTTGAAAAGAAATATTTTTATCATTTGGCAATTGATTTGACTTATTTTTTTCAATTTCTTTCTCTTTTTGTAAATTTTCCTTTACATTTATTACAGAAGGCGTGTTACCCAAAAGTAATATGTAGCTGCTAATGCATGATTGCAATGAATTAGCTAACCTGCTTGATATAATTAAAAATGTTCCAAGTAGTGGAATTACAATTTTTAAATCTTTATTTTCTATTTGTGTAAAATATATAAATATAAAAATAAAAATTATTAAAATTAATATTTCCAAAAAAGGTCTTGTAGATTGGCTTATAAATCTAAAGTTCGCATAAATTTTTCCATAATATTCAATATTTTCTTTATAATCATTTAAGATTTTATTCTCTATATTGAAAATACGTATTTGTTTAAAACCTGACAATATGTAGTTCACTTTGTTGGCAAAATAATTATCGAGTCTTCTTCTTTCTGTTCCAACATTAATGGAATAGTTTGAAATATATTTACCAAAAATTATCAAAATAACTAAAAAGAAAATAATTGTAAAAATTGTAAGTTCCTTTGAAATAAACAATAAAATCACAACCGTAAAAGTTAATGTTATTGAAGAGGAAAATATTTGGACCAATGATTTAATTGCACTTTGTGATTTTCTGGTTTCTAGTAAAATAGAATTTGTTTTTTCTGCATGATTTTTAATATTGGTTGTATTGTTTTCATGAAAAAGTATATTTTGAACTATTCCTGTTGTCCAACTAACCCTGATATTTTCAATAAAATTATGAAAAAGTTTTAAATAGATAAAATTAATTGATATCTTAAAAAAAAGAAATAATGCTACAATAATTAACAAATTCACTACATTAAAATTAATCCCTAAGAATGAATAAATATTTTTTACATAATTAGAATAATTAGATAAAGAACTAGAATTAACCAAGCTTTCAAAAATTGGCAATAATAAACTAAGATTAATTATTTCTAAAAAAGGAACGACTGTAGAAAAAAAAATTAATATTATGAATTTATTATTTTTATCTTTAATAATAACTCTACAGTTTTTTATAGCATTAAAAAGTTTCATCAAAATTATTTTTTATAATACCACCTATACCATTCGATAAATTTTTTTATTCCATATTCGATTCCGATATTTGGTTTAAATTTTGAATATTTAAAAAATTTTTGATTACTAGCATGAGTTGATTTCACGTCTCCAGTTTGAAGTTTTAGATATTTTTTTTTAGATTGAATTTTAAGATTTTTTTCTATTTGCTTGATATATTCTCTTAAGCTATTTGATTTACCTTTTCCTATATTAAAAATTTCATGATTGTTTTTTATTTTCAAACTTAAGGCAATTACTGTAGCTTTAGATACATCATCTATGTATGTAAAATCTCTAAAATGATTTCCATAATTAAAAACTTCTATAGGTTTTTTACTTAGTATATTTTTTGTAAATTTAAATAATGCCATATCTGGCCTTCCCCAGGGTCCATAAACTGTAAAGTATCTTAAGCCAATAGCTTTAAAATTATAAATTTTTGAGTAAGCCTTTGCCATCAATTCATTAGAACTTTTAGTTACGGCATAAAATTGAATTGGATTATTTGCTGGTAAGTTTTCGTTAAGTGGTGAAGCACTTGTATCCCCATAAACACTACTAGTGCTAGCATATACCAATTTTTTTATCTTAAACTTTTTTATACACTCTAAAATATTGAAAAAACCTAATAAATTTGTTTTGAAATAAACCTCTGGTTTCTTTATGGAGTATCTCACTCCTGCTTGAGCAGCTAAATTTATAACTTTATCAATTTTATAAGTAGAAAAAATTTGTAAAAGTTTTTTATAATTAGAAATATCTTGTTTTTTAAAAATAACATTTTTATCTATTCTTCTTAACTCTTTTATTCTTTTTTTTTTCAATTTCTGATCGTAATATTTATTTAAATTATCAACCAAAATTAATTTTTTTTTCTTAGCTAATAAATTCTTAGCAACATGAAAGCCTATGAAACCGGCTGCTCCAGTTATCAAAATATATCTATCTTTTTTCAATTTTTACCACGTATCTGTTTATTTGATTAAAATTTATTTTTTTTGATTGAGATATATCAAGTGTCTCAAAAATTTCTTTTATATCTTTTTTTGAAATATTATTTACTTTATGATTGACGTAACTACTAATTTCTCTATTTTTTTGAGATAAAAAACTTAAAGTTTTTTTAATGATATTTTTATAACCTAAATTATTAGATTTTTTCAAACTTGATTTAAATTGTTTAACTTTTACGTTTTTCAAAAACTTACTTAAAGTGATAAATGAATTATTTTTGTTTGATATATTTTTTATATAATAATTGTATTTATTAATATTTTGCTTAGTTTTTGTTTTCTTTTTTAAATATTGTTCAATTTTACCTAGAACTGTAACCTTAGAATAAGAAACGTCATTAAATATGAACGATAAATTTTTATGAACATTTAAGTCTTTATTGCTTATCAAGCAAAATGTTTTTCTATCAATAACTAATGACTCTGCGGCTGTTGTACAATAGCTATGGACTACAAATAAAGAAGATAATATCCATGGCTGTATGCTAAATCTGTAATCTACGAAAATATTCTTATACTTTTTTTGTAAATTGATGTACCGGTCATGATTTTCTGAAGGATGGGGTCTTATAACAAAATTCAAATCTTTATATTTATTTGATAAATCTTCTATCGTCTCAATAAACATCTCTTTAGTTTTACTGCTAATATTTCTATATTTTAAAAATCTTTTCTCATCATTTTTATTTTTAATTACTTTTTGTTTTTTTAATTCTTCTACATAATTTAAATTTTTAGTAAAATGATCACTAAAAGAAAAACTTGTATTTATTAATACAAATTTTTTATATTTTTCTTTTATTTGTTTTTGTGTCTTAAAAAATATTTGATTGTACTTTGTCTTAAGTAAATCTATACGTGGATTGCCTGTAGTAAATATTTTTTCTTTGAATTTTCTATACTTTGAACTAGTAAGTATATTTTTATTTTCCTCGCCCCAAGTAAATAAAAGATCAATTTGATCAAGAGTTTTTTTTGAAACTTTTAAATCTAAATACATTTTTTTTTCAAATGTAACTAACCCCTCTTCATCTAATATAATTACCTTATGGCCAATAGATTTTAACTTTTTATAAAAATTTGCATAATTTTCTACTGTCACAACCCCAAAATATATTCCTGGTTTATTTTGAAGAATTAATGCATGTATCTCTGCTTTTCTTCCTATGTAAACATTAAAATTTTCTTTAGACAAGTAATAAGCTAAGACACTTTTTGCATGGAAATCACGATTATAAATTTCAATTGGAAAGTATATGTTTTTCATTTAAAAATTTTTTTATAGATTTGAAATAATATTGAATTTTGAAAATGTTTTTTACCTATTTCAATTTTATCAATGTTTTTTAATTTATTTCCTTGCATATTACCAATCCACTCAAAATTTTCTTTTTTTCTTATACCAACTGCAAAAATATATATTGATGATTTTTTCTGATCGTTAAAATTTATGTATTCAAGATTAAAATTATTTTTATCAAATAGTTTTTTAATCACTTGCGGTGTAAATCTCCAATAATCGTCAAAACCTTTGTCAATATGTTGCTCTTGCATAAAAGGTACAACAACAATTACTAATTCTTTAGATAATGAACATAAATTTTTAAAAGCAGAGTTTACTTCAAATACATGTTCAAGAGTTGTGTGATTGAACACTACCTCAAATTTTCCAATTAATTCATCGGGAATATTTTTACTCTCTAAATTTAAAAAAAATTCATTTTTTAGATCTCCTTGCAATCCTTTAGCATCGCTTTTCCAATTCGTTATGAAATATTCATCAGCAAGAGGAAAATATTCTTTGTAATAAGAGCCTTGTTTATCCATGTCTTTCCAAGCAGAAACATTAACAATTTTCCCTTTAAGTGATTTAGAAAACTTTTTTAACTCTAAATTTGACCATATTCTTGCTGATCTAAATTTTTTGTCTATAAATAATTCCATATTCTTTTTAAAATCTAATTATAAAGATAATAATTCTTTACTTTGCTAATTTGTTGAGCCAGAAAAAAATCAAACTTATTATCGATATCAATCGAGGATGCCCTAGGCATCACAAATGCAAAAGATTTTTTAAGATTTAACGTTTTTTTATTTTTTAAAAATGCTTTTGTTTTATATATATATATTGCCCCATTTATTTGATAATGATTTTTTAATTTTTGCGATATAACACCTAAATATTTATTATTAATAAATTTATCTAATTCTTCATTATTGTTTAACGTATTAGTCCACTGTGTTGGGATAAAAGTTTTGCATACAGAAACTACCGAATCTGCTTTCTTGTTTATGAACTTTTGATAAGCTTTTGTTATATCCACATGTCTTCTAAGTGGACTTGTAACTTGCAAAATAATAATATTTTTAAAGAAAATTTTTTTTTTGTTGTAACTATCAAGTGCATCTAAAAGACATTTAGATGTAGATGTATTTTTTTTTGTATTTACTTTTTTTCTTTTATAAGTATTTACCCCAAGCTTTTTCGAAGAATTTAAAATAAATCTACTATCGCTATCGACTAAGATAAACTTATTCATTTTCAGTTTTTTTGCTTGATTGATAGTAATCTTAAATAATCTTTCTTTATTAAATATTAAAATATTTTTATTTTTCAATCTAGATGACTTAGCTTTACAAGGTATATAAATAAGGTTTTCAAAAATTTGCATTTTTTCTAAAAGTTATTTGATATGTTTACTATCAGTTAATATGAAATTTTCTGGTGTACCTAACATATGATTAACTTTTGCATTTTGATCATTCGACCACACAAGAACTTCAGGATCTTCGTATAAAAAATCACAATTTTTACAATAATCAATATCATCAAATTTTTCAGATTTATGAGCTTCTCTTAATTTCAAATATTTTTCTCCATTCCAGATTTCTTCGAATGATGAATCGCTCATGTGACCAAGTATACTTTTTGCTTCATTTGGAGGTCCTAATGTTTGACAGCATGGTACTACTGCACCCGATTTTCCTTCATCCCCGCCTGCTCTCACAGTTAATTCTGGAGCAAATGGTCTACCACAACTTCTTTTTTTTCTTTCTTGTCTTGGATTTAAATTATCATAATTTCCACTCCAATTGTGCATTTTCCAAATATATGAGTTTGTTTTAAGAGGTTCTATTATATTTTTTTTATACTGATGTAATTGATAATCAATTTGATTATTGTCTGTAATTAAATGATAAGTGCTTAGATCACATTTGCTATTACTTTTTTTAATATAGTTTTGAATTTCTTTTATATTATTTTTAATTAACTCAAAATTATCAACATTCATCCACTTTTTATAAGTTTCTCTATCATAACCAATCACACTAATTCGTACAAAATCTATACCAGCATCAATAACTCTTTTCATAAATTCACCATTTAATCTAGCACCATTACAATACATAAAGCATTTTAGACCTCTTTTTTTCACAGCAGTTACATACTTAGGTAAATCTTTTGCCATTGTGGGTTCTCCACTACCCTCAAGATTAATCTGCGGAGTTCCATATTTTGGAACAATCTTATCTAATGTTTTTTCAAACTCTTCGATCTTCATTTTTTTTGTAAAGTTTTTACCTCTTCCTGGGTTTGATTGTGGACACATAGCACATGTGTAATTACACCCTCCAAAAACTTCCATTACAACTCTTTGTAGTTTCATTTTACCTCTTTCTTGTATATCGCAAATTTTGTGCGTTTAGCTCTATGAATCTTTATATTTTTATCTTTTAAATTATTAATTAGATGCAATGTTTGTAAGCAAGCCCCAGAATAGTTTAATTTATTTATGATAAAAAAAAAATTATCTTTCATTAAAACCTCAATTTTCCTCTAATTCTTTTTTTAGTTCTTCGTATTCTCTCATTTTTCTATTCATAAAATTTATAGCTAATTTAGTTTTTGTTTTAATACCTTTTGGAGTAAGAATGTATGTATAACAAATTTTATTAGGATTTTTTTTAAAATTTTCTATTTTAATTAATCCTTTTTCTTTGAGGGCATTTATCACATAATTAAGTTTTCCAAGGCTAAATCCAATTTCATCAGCTATAGCTCTTTGTGATTTATTGGGACTTTTATTTAATTCCCTTAAAACTTTAAAATCGTTTTCATTATCTACATTTTTCATATTGTTCAATTATTGAACAATATAACGTTCAAGTATTGAACAGTAAAGAGTTAATTTGAAAAAAAATGAGTAATTTTATATGATAAAACCATATTTTTGAGTTTTTTAGTCTCTTTCAAATTTATGAGTATTTTTATTAATTAAAATTATTTTTTTTTTAAATTCATTTTTAAGATCATGGTTTTTAATTTTTTTAATTTTTCTATTAAAGTTTTTTATTTCTAAAAATTTCAAATAAAATAAATTATATAATGAATAAATATTTTTATTTTTTAATTTAAATGTAAAAAAATAAATTAAATAAAAAATATAATTTATAAATGATTTTAATGGAAATTTTGATTTATTGATTTTGTCATTTTTGTCTAAATATCCAAGGAAAATTTGGAAATTTTTTGTAGTATCATCAATTAAATTACATACATCTTTATTTAATTCATCATAATTAATTTTGTTATGATATTTAAAATTAAATCCATTATAAAAAAACTTTCTTGGGTTAAACCATAGTTTTCCATTGAAAGTGGATTGAAGGAGAGTTTTATTAAAATTCAAACCTATTTTTTTACACATTGATTTGATACTTTTCTTAGGATCTTTATGAAGTTCTTCTAGATTAATACAATATATTTTAGATTTAATTTCACGAAATTTATATATATTGTAAAGAAAGTGAAGATAATCACCTCTAATAATTTCTCTTGTTCTCTCTGCTTTAATTTTTTTATTTCTCGTGTATGTAGCAAAAGAATTTGTAGGTACTCTTACTATAGTTAAAACTTTAAGGTTTTTGAATAATTTTTCAATAATTTTAAGAAAAAACATATCATGTAGATAAATAACAAGAATTTTTTTTTTTTTAATGTTGCCTAAAGTAAGTTGATAAGAAAAATATATTGATAAAATATAATTACCAAGATTCCATTTATTTTTTTTTAAAAAATTATTTAAATGAAAAAAAAATAAATTTTTTTTTAATTTTATAATTTAATTTTTATTTTTTCCTAAATTTGATCTTCCTCTAGCTACGTCGTGTTTTGAATTAAAAAATTCTTTAAAGTTTTTTAAATTGTTTATTGTTTCTTCTTTACTTTTTTTTTCAAAATTTTTAACATCACAAAACTGTTGAATAGAATTTGGAATAGTTACTATGTCAGGATGATTATCTAATAAAGAATGTAAAAATTTTCCTCCAGCTCCTAAATTTGTAAGAGAAGCTATAAGAAGAATTTTTAATTTATACGGTTTTGAATTTAAATTATAATTCATTTAAAAATATTTAAAATTATATCCTTAAATCTTTGAAATAATTTTTTTTCATCTGAATAAAGATTAAATGGACAAATTGTGGAAAAATAACAAAATTTTCTTATATCATTTGAAGAGAATCTTTTTGTTACTCCATGATAACTTTTCTGGTTATTAATAAACAATACTAAAGTATTTTTATTATAATTTATTTTTTTAAATACACTTCCGTTACCATATAATTCTAAATCACCTCCTTCAGTTTTATCTTCATCACCTCTAAAATATAATAAAGCACCATAAAGTTTATTAGGTTTATCTCTATGTGGGCCTCTTACTGAGCTAGGTTTGATAACTGGTGTGTTATATGAAATAGATGCAGACATTGAAATTAAGTTATTTTCAATTTCAGGGAACACTTTTATTTTTTTTAAAATCAAATCAGTAATTTTATTATATAATTCTCTCTCTACATCGAAGTAATTTTCAAAAGCTTCTAATACTTCTATTAAGAAAATACTTGAGCAATGATAATTTAAAAAATTTTTCCATAAATTTTGGTCCTCATGCTCAAGTTGATAGGGATATATATCACCCCTGATATTATCCTGATTTTTATTGATTAAATGAATGGGAAAACTTTTCTCTAGCTGTTTATACAATTTATCATCTAAACAATTTTCTATAATAATATGAGGAAATGGCTCTAAAATTAACTTTGATTTTTTAAAATTTTGTAGGATTGAATAATTCATTTTATTTCATTATTAAATTCTCATACACAATAAGAATATTTTTATTTGGAAAATAAATGAAATCATTCATAAATTTTTCTAAGTTTTTCTTGTAACTTTTTGTATTATAAAAATTTGACTTAGTTTTTAGCATTTTTTCTAGATAGTTAAAATTTTTACATTCCTCACATATCTTATATTTATCATAAAGCATGTTGTTATTTTTTTTTCTAAGATAACTTAAAGAAATATATCTCTTATTTTGCAATATAACCTCTAACATTATCGCTGAAATATCTCCTAAAACAATATCTGCCCATTTGATTAAATTTAAAGAGTCTTCATTTTGACAAATCTTAATATCGTCACTCAATTTGACATAAATTTTGTTTGATCTTGGGTGTGGTTTAAACTTAACATCGTAAAATTTATTTTGAGAAAGAAAATTTAAAGTATTTTGTTTTAATTTTTGATAATCAATATGACTTGGATTATTTGAATCCATATAAACAATTTTTATTTTATTTTTATGACTGGTATAACTTTTTTTTTTTACTAATTTATTTAAAATTTTTTGTTTTAATTTTTGATAATCAATATGACTTGGATTATTTGAATCCATATAAACAATTTTTATTTTATTTTTATGACTGGTATAACTTTTTTTTTTTACTAATTTATTTAAAATTTTTCTCCAATCATTAGTGTATCTTGGAGATCCAATAATCTCATAATTATTATTTAATTTTTTAAATTCGTTTATTTCTTTTGCCCAATATTTATGTTGAAGAACAATTTTATCTACTTGATACGACAAATTAGATATCTCAATTTTTGCTTTATCCCACGGTTTAGGATGTTTTGTGTAAAGGGGCAGTCCTGCTGGAATACTTATTATTTTAGTTTTCTTTTTTCTTAGATGATCAAAAAATAAATTAAAATAAAATAATTTTTTTGGTGTTAAATGATCAATTATCAAATTTTTTGGTAAATTATTTTTAAATTTTAAATTTTTTTTTGTAAAAAAAAAATTTCTTAAGAAAAGAAATAAACCTAATTTTTTCAAAATTTTATAAATAAAATTTAATAAAGTATGAGTATTTTTTAAATTAGAATATTCTAAATCTAGTATTAATTTTTGGAAAAAATTTAAATTGAAAAAATCATAAAAATTAACGAAACTTACACAGTTATATGTTTTCAATAAATAACTTATCCTATAATCTTTACTTAAATCTTGTGTTAAATTTACTGAAAAAATTAATATCTTATTTTTTTTTTTAGCAAGATGATCGATTATCGGCGAAAAATTGTCTATATCTGGAAATTTTCTAATTGTAAAAATTAATTCTTTAGTCATGAATAAAAAAAATTTTCATTTTATTATTTTTTTTTTTCAAAAAATTTTTAAATATTCAAAATAAGTTTGTAATTTTACAAAAAATATATCAAATGAAAAAGAATTAATTTTTTTTGTTAATAAAAAATGAATATTATTTTGACTCCAACTTCTTTTTGAAATCAACTTCTCCCATTTTGGACCATAAGGAAATTTAAAAAATTTTATACTATGCCCCACTGTTGATTTCTCGTATCTATTAATATTTAAGAAATAACCATCTTTTTTTAAATGTTTATTTATTAAATCAAAATATTTATTTATTGTAAAATAGTTCATTTCTGAGAACGATCTGGTATTGATGACAAAATCAAAATTTATATCGTTATCAAATTTTACCCAAGGTGGTAATACAAGAATATCATACTTATTCAATATTTTTCTATCAATATTTTGACTTTTTAAATCTGAATACAAACAAATTTTCTTGCTATTGAAGTTTTTTTTTAAAAAATATGCGCTTAAAAATAATGCTTCTGGTAAGTCAATAATTATATATTTACAATTTGTTTTTAATTGAATCATTCTAGCTAATGCGCCATAACCAGCTCCTATTTCACAAAAAATCTTATTTCTTTTTAAAAAAATAAAATCTTTAAGATCATAAAGCCATTTAATAATAAAAATCTCATTACTATCAATTTTAAAACCCTTATAATCAAAAAAATATTTATTATTTCCAATATTTTTTTTTGAAATAAATTTTTGAAAAAAACTCGGTGGAACTTCTAATTTAAACTTTTCGAAATTTAATTTTTGTTTATTTAGTTCATGTTTATCATCTAAATTATTTGATAAATTGTTATTTCTAAAGTTTTTTAAATTTTTTATTCTGTAAAGTTTTTTTGTGTAATCATATCTTTTTTTCCAGTGATAACTTTTTTCTTTTATGTGATAATCTTTAAGAGATTTTAAATATGATTTTTCAATTCTTTTTAAGAACATTTGATTTGATCTAGATTATTATAAATTTAATTTGCAGCTTTTTTTATAATCGATATTACTCTTCTAATATTTTTTTCACCCATCCCCATCCATATTGGAATATCTAAAAATTTTTGAAATATATCTTCTGATTGCTTGTACTTTCCAATATTTTTTTTGAATTTTGATTTATAGTAAGGCTGATTATGAATTGGTGGAAAACTTAATCTTGTATCAATATTATTTTGTTCCAATGCTTGTTTAACTTTTTTCTTTATTTTTTTTGTTTTAAAAGTCAAACAATACATATACCAACTAGGTCTTGTTACATATTCTGGTAGATATGGAGTAATTATATTTTCATTTTCATTAAATGATCTTGAATAAATCTTTGCTATCTTGCCTTTTTCACTAATAACCTTGTTTATTTTTTTTAGTTGTTCAATACCTATCGCTGCAGAATAATCTGTAGGTCTAAAGTTATTACCTAGTTCGATATGATTATATCTTTTATCTTGGCCTTGATTTCTGATAATCCTTAATTTCTTTGCTAAGTTATCATTTTCAGTAGTAATTAAGCCACCTTCACCCGTTGTTATATTTTTATTTGCAAAAAAACTAAAAGTATGGATTAACATTTGCGAGCCAACATATTTATTTCTATATATTGCTCCAAAAGACTCAGCGCTATCAGATATAATTGGAATTTTATATTTTTTTTCTAATTTTCTAATACTGTTATAATCTACAGGCTGACCTTTTAAATCAACACTTATAATAGCTTTTGTTTTTTTTGTGATTTTACTATTTATATAATCATAATTTACATTAAAAGTTTTTGGATCAACCTCACAGAATATTGGTTTGGCACCACAATAAAGAACTGCATTTGCAGAACTAATATAAGACAAAGTTGGAACAATTACTTCATCACCTTGCTTTATACCCAAAGCTAATAAAGCACAGTGTAATGCAGAAGTACCGTTGTTTACATAAATTGCATGTTTAACCTTAATTAGTTTTTTAACTTTTTCCTCAAATTCACTCACTTTTTTACCCATACTAATCCAGCCTTTTTTAATTACTTCGTAGGCAGCTTTCGCCTCATTTATACCCACATCAGGATTTGCAATAGGAAGGAATTTATTTATTTTTTTCATATGTTGTTCACGAATTCAGCGATCCTTTTAATTGAATCTCCTTTTTTGTCTATCATATAATTAGTAAACATTTTTTGCTCTCGAGCTTTAAAATTTGGGTTGTTAAAAACTTTCTTAATCTCTATTCTTAATTCAAACAATGAATTGCAAGTTTTAGAAAATTTAAAATTATGAATATTTTGAATGTGGTTTTGAGCTTGATCTAAGTAAAGGTTCTTCTTTGATAACATCTTACTTTTTTTATTTTTTTTCGAATAATTCAAATTAATAATAGGTTTATTCAAAATAGAAGCCTCAATATTTACTGTTGAAAAAAAGTTTATAATCACATCTGAAGTGATGATTGTTTTGAGAGCTAATTTTTTACTTTCTTCCTCGTTATTTATCAAAAAAGGTATTTGTAAACTTTTATTATTTTCTCCTAATAATTTTTTGAGTTTTTTATTTGGGTATAAATCTTGAACCTTTAAATTACCAAATTTTTTAAATGAAGATTTTAATTTATAAAATTCTTTTAGATATCTTTGAGAATAATAAATTGGATGCGGTCTAACTATAATATCAAAATTTTGATTTAAATTAATTTTAGACAAAGCTTTACAAAAATTAATTACTTCTGATGATTTTGTTCTTGTAGGAGATTTTAGATATAAGGTAATTGTTTTTTTTTTAATATTTTTTATTTTATAAATTTTCTTAAAATAATGATCCCAATGAATTGCTCCTAAAATTTTTATCTTATAGGCATCAATTTTATGAAATTTTAAAAGATCATTTTTCATTTGATTTGACCAGACTATGAAATAATCACATTCACAAGGTATTAATCCCATTCCTGTTGGCTGATCCCAGCTACTAAGTATAGAAACTGTTTTGGTTTTTATTTTTTTAGACGTGAATAATAAAATATTATCATCTTCCCACCATCCTGGACTAGAGGTTAAAATAAGGTATGGATTAATTTCTTTAATAATTCTTAAAAGATTTTTATCATAAAATAATATTTCCTGAATTTTTTGAAATAAATTTAAAAAAATTTTAAATTGTAAAATTGATTGTAAAATTTTGAAAAAATTAACAAAAAGAAAATTTTTTTTCCCTTCATGTATTTTTTGATTAATATAAATATCACTAAAATCAGAAATTGTTTTGTTCTTCTTGTGATTTAAAGTCGTGTTTAAATTAATTTCTCTGATTAAATAATATAATTTATTTTTTTTTTTAAATTTATAATTAATTTTTTTATGAGGTATTTCTGATAAAAATTTTATTTGTGTTAAATCATAATTAGAAATTATAAATAAATTAAAATTTCTGCTTAATTCTAGTAAAAATTTTTTTTGTAAAAGCTGTGTATGACTTAAAGAAGTTTGATTCAAAAAAATAATAATATTTTTTTTCATCTTAAGTAAAAATTCTTATACCAATCTACTGTTATCTTTAAGCCACTATTCAAATTCATCTTATTTTTGTATCCCATTATCTTAATTTTTGAAATATCAGGTTTTCGTCTCAATGTACTTCCTTTCATTAAGTTACCTTTTTTTATTTTTAAATTTAAATTTAAGTTTTTTGCAATTCTTTGAGTAAGATTTTTGATATTTATTTCTTCGGTAGTACCAATATTATAAATACCATTATTCTTACCTTTTCTTGATATCAGTTCTATTGCATTTACTGCATCCTCTATAAAACAAAAAGATCTTGTCTCCAAACCGGAACCTTGAATTTTTATAATTATATTTTTATTTTTAAGTTTTTTGGATTTAATTATCATCTTTTTTATCATTTCTGGAATTACATGTTCAAATCCCATTGCGGGTCCATAAATGTTGTGTGGTCTAAATATGATTTTTTTTAAATTTTTTTTTTTCAAATAATGTAACAAAAGTATTTCACAAATTAGCTTTGCAGAACCATAAGAGTATCTAGGATTTTTAACATCAGGAACTAATCCTTCGATTTCTTCTGGTGTTGGAATTTTTTTGGGAGTTTGATAAATTTCAGAAGAAGATGCTAAAATAACTTTTTTAACATTACTTTTTTCAATTTGATCAAATAAAGCTAAAGTTCCTTTTATTCCAACATCTAAAACTAATTTGGGCTTTGAATAAAAATATTTTGTACCATTTATGAATGCTAAATGAAAAACTGTATCAACATTTTTCAAACATTTACTCAGCGTTTTTGGATTTTTAATATCTCCTTTTATAATTTTAATTTTATTAGGAAATTTTATATCTGAAAAATTTTTTCTAAAGGAATTATCTAAGATTTTTACATTATTTTTTTTTGAAAGACTTATAGCTAAATTTCTTCCAATAAAACCTAAACCTCCAGTGATTAAGATGTTATCCAACTGCTAATCCTCCATATAAAATGCCTTCTAATTTTTTTATTTCAGATGGCTCGAAAACTTGCCAACAATCAAAAATAACTGCTGGTTTTTTCATAGACTTAGATAATTTACTTATATTTAAATCACTATAAGATTTATGATTATTTAAAAATATAACTATATCTGAATTTTTAAATCCTTGTTCTAAACTTACAGGTTTAATATCTAATTTTTTAATCTCTTCATTAGTTACTCTATAGTCAAATCCATAAATATTTTTTTTATTTTTGAATAATTCTAAAAATTGAATAGATGTGCTATCTCTTAAATCTGATGTTTCAGGGTTACCTTTAAAAGCTAAACCTATCAGAAATATTTTAGCTGTATCTATACTTTTATTATTTTTTTTTATTAACATTTTTATTCTTTTGAGTAGATTTTTGGGCCCATTCATATTTATTTCTCTTACTCTTGTCTGCAAAGTGTTTTTAATTCCAGTTTCTTTCAAACAATAATTTAAGATAAATGGATCTTTTGTTAAACATGGGCCTCCTACTCCTGGTGATGGTTTAGGGATATTATTTCTTTTATAACCATGATTAATTTTATCTATTAACTTTGGAAAATTAATATTAATTTTTTCTGCATATTCTATAAATTGATTTGAAAAAGCAAACATATGATCTCTAAATGAATTATCTAAAAGTTTAGAAAATTCTGCTGCTTCAATAGTCTCAACGTTAACTGTTGAATTTGTAAACTTATTAAAAAAATTTGAAGTTTTTTTATATGATATGTCATCTAAAGTTCCTATAATCTGAGGATTTTCTTTCAATTCTTTTAATGCAACACCCTCTGCAGTTCTTTCTGGTGCAAAGCTAAAGTAAAAATCTTTTCCGCATTTTAACTTTGTTATATTTTCAATTTTTGGGATTAATATTTTTCTAGAACATCCAATAGGAATTGTTGATCTATATATAATTAAATCATCATTTTTTAATACTCGAGATACTTTTTTTGTAGCCTGTTTTAAAGGATCAAGATTTGGTGTTTTAGAGTTTAATTTAAGATTTGTACCTACGCTTATAATGTAAGTTGATCCATAAGATTTATCTAATTTGTCAATTAAATTGATATTTTTATCAATGTGTTCATCTAAATATTTTTGAATACCTCTTTCATAAAAATGAGATTTTTTCTTTTTTAAACTTTTTATTACTAATGGATTATTATCATAACCATAAACTTTAAAACCTGAGTCAGCTAAAATACAACTTAAAGTTAACCCAACATAACCAAGACCAATAACAACTACATTCTTATCTCTCGTTTCATTATAAATTATCTCATCACTATCGTATTTGGTGTAATAGCCAACAACCTTTTTACTAAGATCAATTACAGGTAAAACCATGACTCTTTTTGACATTAGCTCATAAGCATCCCTTTTTGATGAATGTATAGAAATTGAAGTAGGATTTAATTGAGCAAATTTTTTTAATTTATTAAAGATTTTTGCACCTTTTAAAAAAGCTCTTCTAATATCACCATCTGAAATAGTACCAACTAATTTGGTTTTTTTATCAACACAAATCAATACCTTAGATTGAAAACTTTCTAATTTTTCAATAGCATCTTTAATGCTTGAATTAATATCAATTAGTATGTTTTTATTTTTCTTCATTTTTGTTCAATATTTGAACAGTCTATCGTTCATCTGTTGAACAGTCAAAGAGTTTTCGACTTTAGTCTATTCTTTTTTAAATACATTTAGTAGGTAATTTGCTACCAATTCGTAACCTTTGGCATTAGGATGATTATGTTTTTTATTTGGATAAAGATTTAAAGGATCATCTAATTTTTCAAAAACTTCTTCATCTATGTCAATTATATTTAATTCTAATTGTTTGACTAATTCTAATACCTTATTTTTCAACCTAAATTGATTTTTTTCATTATCGTGCAATAAATATCTCTGGAAATAAGGTGTATAAACAAAAATTAACTTAGCATTATTTTTTTTTGCTAAAGCTTTAGCATTCTCTAATACAATTTTTAAACTATTCAATCTTTTTTCATTACTTATTTGATTTTGATTAAGGAGATCAAATTCTTTATTTGAGCTTATATTGAAATAATTAGCTACAAACCATTTTAAGGTATCTAATTTTAAAAATTTTATAACAGTATATTTGGTATTAACATAATTTTTTTCTAAATCTTTTTTTGTTATTTCATCAATATCAGATTGTTTTAAAATTAGATCTTGTGAAAAATTATTTTTAGTTAAGTAATTAACTAAAAGTTTATTTCCAAATTCATCATCAAGATTTGATAAATCATTACTTTCTTGATAAAACCAGAATATATATTGAAAATCATTTATAACTTTTAAGTATTCTGTTAATCTCGCATATTGTTGGAGCGGCCCTGTGCCTCCAACCCCAAGATTGATCATTTTTAGCTTTGATTTTTTATTATATACTTCACTAATACTCTCTCCTTCATTTACACAGTAACCATGTAAAAATGAGTCGCCAACCGAAACTATATCAATATTTTGGTTCCATAAATTATCATCATTCCTAAATCCATATCTATCACTTTTATATATTGCCCAATCACCAGACTCGTTACATAAGTATGAATTTACATTACTCTGACCAGAAGCTAATGGAAAAATTTCAGAATAGTTTGTTAAATAATAACCACTTGGAAAAGAAAAAGAAATTTCATTTAAATTATTTTTGTTTTTTTCATATAACTCTACAAAGGTAGATAAGTCATAATTTTTATTAATTTTTTTTTTTTTATAATCTTCAATAATTTTATTGCCAAGAACGTATTCTAAAACATATAGATTAAAAAAAAATGACGCTACAAAAAACAAAAGAAAAGGTATCTTATCTTTATAAAAAATACCAACTGAAGAAATAACCAATATTGTAAGGGATAAAATATAAAAAAAAATATAATTTGCTCTTATTTTACCATCAAAAATAATTTCTGATTTATAAATTGCGTAAAAGAAAATTAAAAAAAATATAAAAAATATAGAATAATTTATAACTTTTAAATAAGATTTATTAGTTAAATTAAACATTCATTAAAATTAAAAGATAGTATAGATGAATGGTGAGACAGCACTACCTTGAGTTAGAATTATTAGACCACCTAGTAAGATCATAAACATCACTATCGGTATTAGCCACCATTTTTTTCGAGTTTTAAAATACTCTATAACTTCTTTTAAAAATTCTATCATATAAAAATTTGTTTATACTATTTAATTAAGTTTAAACCAACCAACTTTTCAAATAATAGCTTTGCAACTATTTCTTGGCCTTGTTCATTAAAATGACTCCTTATCTTAAATGGATATAAACTTAATAAATCTTTTTGATGTTTTTTCATTTCAACATCTAAATCAATAAACTTAATATTATTATTATCTAAAAATGAAATTATTTTATTTTTATATTTTGAGTTATTTTTACTTTGATTATTTAAAATATTGATTCTATCATCATAAAATTCTCTCGATGGTTTATAAATAAATATTAATTGAGAATTTTTTAATTTTGCTTCGTAGTTTGCTTTTTTTAACACTGTAAAAAATTTATTTAAGACCTCGGTGTTATAATCATTTAATTCTTTTTTCTTAATCAGTTCAATTCTATAATTTGTAGATAAGGAAATAATACTTCTTAAATTTTGTAATTTAAAAATATTTTCAAAATTTATCTTTATTTTTTTTTTATCAATATTTTTATAATTAAAATCTATAATTTCTGTCGCAATTTTATTAGTTTTTTTTACATTTTCCTTAAGGTTTAATTTAAAATCTTTATCATTTAAATATCTTTTTAAAATATCGTAATTAAATTCTTCTTTTAAATCTCCAAGATCATTTTCTTCAGAATAAAACCATAAAATAATTGAATTTTCTTTATTGCCAAATTCTTTTTGTGTTGCAAAATTTAATAAAGGTCCATTAGAGCTCATACCTAAATTTATAATATTACTTCCACTAATAAATCTTAATTGACCAGCAATACTTTTTTCAACAGCGACACAGCCACCATGGACATTACTATCTCCAATTAAAAAAATATTTTTTCTATCATTCATTTCCCACACTAAATCTGGATTGTTAAATCCAAATCTGTCAGAAAAGTAATATGTCCAATAACCTGACTCATTACAAAATACATTAAAAGAATTCGAAACTCCTGATAATATCAAGTCATTAATTTTATAGTTTTGATTAAATTTTAAATAATCCATTCCAGTAACTGGCACTACTACATTGATTTTTTTTTTTCTTTTTTTTTCATAAATAAATACTTCTCTTTTTGTTCTAAGATCATATGATTTATTTGATCTACTGGCTTCTTTAATTGCTAAATTTCTTAGTGAACGATCTTGTAAAGAGAAATAGATTTCAAAAAAATAAAGAGAGATAATTAAAGAAAAAGATATAATAAAAAATAAATTGATGATGTCTTTTTTTAAAAAAAAGACAACAGTAAGAACAACTATTAGAAAAAATGATAAGTAAGTAAAAAAAATATAATTTTTTTGAATTGAAAATAAACTAATTAGGACTAAAAAAAAAATTCCTACTAACAAAATATATTTTTGTATATTCACCTAGACAGTTTAACATATTTAGTGCTGTTTTTTTAATACAATTAATATAAATAAATCTTTACTGTTCAATAAATGAACGTTAAGATGTTCAAAGTTTGAACAATGCATTTTATAACTAAATGAAATTTAAATCTAAAGCAAATACATTAAAAGATATTAAATTAAAAAATGGAATTATACCCAATCTATTAATTTTCAATTGTTTGGAATACCAAAAAAATAAAAAAAAAATTATAGATAAAATTAAAAAAAAATTTAATCATAAAATTGCTATCAGATCTTCTTTTCTAGATGAAGATACATCAAATAGCTCTAATGCTGGTAAATATAAATCATTCTTAAATATCGATATGGAAGATGAAGAAAATATAATTAATAAAATTAATGAAGTACTAAAATCTAAAAACAAAATACATAAAAAAGATATTTTTTTTGTACAAAGTATGGTTAAAAATATTAAAATTTCTGGTGTAATTCTAACGAGAAATTTAATTGATTATTCAGCTTGTATTAACATCAATTATAACATTGGATCTAATTCAACAGCGGTTACATCAGGGTCAAAAGATACAAAATCGTTAATCTACTATGAAAATAAAAACTTTAAAATTGATAAAAGATTTAAAAAAATTAGAGAAATTACAAAAGAAATAATAAAAAAAACCAGTCAAAACGATCTTGATATAGAATTTGCTATTGATGATAAAAATAGAACTTATATTTTACAGATAAGAAATTTAATTATACCAAAAAACAAAAGAAAAATTAATCCAGATCGACTTAATGAATTCGATAAACTCTCAAAAAAAATTGATAAATTAAAGAAACAACACATAGGTCTTCATGGTAAAACAACTTTTTTTGGTAACATGCCTGATTGGAATCCTGCAGAGATAATTGGTTCAAAACCTAAGCCATTAGCTTTATCTTTGTATCAAGAACTAATTACAAACCATGTGTGGTCAGAAAATCGACTTAAATATGGTTACAGAGATTTAAGCCAATTTCATCTCATGACATCTTTTTTTGGAACCCCTTATATAGATGTAAGAATTGATTTCAATTCATGGCTCCCAAAAAAACTCGATACCAAAATTTCAAATAAACTTATTAATTATTATTTAAAAAAATTTCAAAAAAACGTGACAAATCAAGATAAAGTGGAATTTAAAATTCTTTTTACTTGCGTATCCTTTTCGACAAAAAATAGAATAAATAAAGAACTAAAAAAAATATTATCAAAAAACGAAAAAAAAATTTTTTATAAATGTTTAAAAGATCTTAATTATGAAGCTTTAAAACAAAAAGAAAAAGATAAAAAACTTATTGAACATTTAGTTTTGAGACAAATACAAATTGATAAATCAAATATCTATGAAATAGACAAAATTTATTGGTTAGTTGAAGATTGTAAAAAATATGGGACATTACCTTTTGCAGGTCTTGCAAGATGTGGATTTATTGCAATAGATTTATTAAAATCATTAAAAGAAAATAAATTTATCAATGATAGTGATTATTCTGCATTTCTAAACAGTATTGAAACTGTAACATCGAAAATGAAAAACGACATAAATAAATATCCTAAAGGTAAATTTATAAAAAAATATGGTCATCTGAGACCAGGCACTTATGAAATAACAAATAAGAACTATGAAGAAAATTTTGAAGTATATTTTGGAAAATTAATAAAAAATAAAGCGAAGATTAAAAAAAACAATTTTTCAATCTTAAAAAAATTACCACATTCATTAGTTTATAAATCTAAGAAAGAAATGTTAGATTTTATAAAAGACTCAATTATCCAACGAGAATATTCAAAATTTGTATTCTCTAAAAGTATAGACTTAATATTTAAGAATTTAAAAATATTTGCGAAAAAATATAAAATACCATTTAATGATTTATCTTATTTGAAAATTGATAAAATATTAGATCTTTACTTCAATCTAAGTAATTATAATACAATTGAAAATATTAAGTCGCACATAAAAGAAAATAAAAAAGAATTTAATTTAAATAAAAATATTGCTTTGCCTGATGTAATTACATCAAGTAAAGATCTTTTTATTCAACATCGTACAACAAGTGAATTAAACTTTATTTCAAATAAAACAATTAATGCAAAGATATTAATTTACAAAGATGGACAAGTTTTAAAAAATTATAATGGTGTAATTTGTATTGAAAATGCTGATCCTGGGTTTGATTTTTTATTTAACAAAAATATCAAAGGACTTATCACTAAATATGGAGGTTTAAATTCACATATGTCTATAAGATGTGCAGAATTAAATTTACCTGCTGTAATTGGTGTTGGCGAAAACTTTTATAATAAAATTTTAAATCATAAAAATATAATGTTAAATTGTAATTCAAAAAAAATTGAGCTTATATGATAATAGGTATTATCCCAAAAATTATTGAAAAATATAAAAATCAGTTAGAAATATCAGTAGAATTAAATTTATTAAATTTTTTAAGTAAAGTTTTTGATAATCCAAAAATAGAAATTTTAAGTGAGAAAAAGGATATAAATTTTAATCTTCTTATAATTTCTGGAGGTAACGATTTACCAAATTTAAGAAAAAATAAATCCAACAAATATAGGAACAATCTAAATAATTTTTTTTTTTCTAAAGCACTTAAAAAAAATTTACCAGTAATAGGAATATGCCTTGGTGCGCAATTTATTGCAAAAAAATATAAATGTAAATTTAAAGCAAAAAATCATGTTGGTGCGCATACAATTTTTTATAAAAATAAAAAATTTAAAGTTAACTCTTATCATAATTATGTAATTACGAAATTTTCTAAAAATATAAAACCCTTGGCATTAGCAGATGATAATACTTTAGAATACTTTGAAATTAAGAATAAAAGAATTACAGGTATAATTTGGCATCCTGAGAGAAACAAAAAAATTAATATTTTAGATAAACAAATTTTTAAAAGAATAATATGATATTAATTGTTCTAGCAGCTGGCAGAGGTAGTAGACTTAATGACAAAACTAAGAATTTACCAAAATGTTTAGTCAAAGTTAAAAATAAACCTATTATAAATTATCTAATAAATTTTAAAAAATATTTCTCAAAAACAATTTTTGTTTGTGGATATAAATATAAAAAAATAATAAAAAATTTTTCTCCCAATGAAAATAATTTATTTATATTGAATAAAAATTATAAAAAAACTAATATGGTTTATTCTTTATTTTGTGTAAAAAAAAATTTAATAAAAAAAAAGGATATAGTAGTTTGTTATTCAGACATTATTTTTGATTATAAAATTATTTCAAAGTTAAAAAAAATTAAAAAAACTCATATACCAATTAATTTAAATTGGTTTGAAAACTGGAAAAAAAGAATGAGCATTAAACAAATTAAAGTAGATGCTGAAGAATTAGAAATTTCAAAAAAAAATATAAAGTGTATAGGTAATCAAATTCAAAATGAGTTGCCTAAATATCAATTTATGGGGATAATTAAAATTTTAAATAAAGATTTTTTTAAATTACAGAAATATTTTAAAAGTTTAAAAAACAATAAGATAGAATTTACTAAATTTCTTAATTTAGCAATACAAAATAAAATCATTAAATTAAATTATTTCAAAAGCAAACATTTTTGGTATGAAATCGATAGCATTAAAGACTTAAAAGTTGCAGAAAAAGAATTGATTTAATGGTTATTTGGATTATGGGATTATCTGGATCTGGGAAAACAACATTAGCAAAAATGTTGATTCAAAAATTAAAAAAAGAAAAAGAAAATATTATCCATGTTGATGGCGATATTATAAGAAATATTTATAATGACAAACTAGGACACTCAATTAAAGATAGAGAAATTAATGCCGAGAGAATTTCCAAGCTTGTAAAGTTTCTATCTAAACAAAAAATATTTATTGTTGTGTCAGTACTCTCTAATTTCCCCAAGTGGTTGAAATGGAATAAAAATAATATAGATGATTATTTTCAAATATACATTAAATCGAATTTCCAGGATTTAAAAAAAAGAAAACCGAAACTTTATAAAAAAAAAATAAATGTAGTTGGCAAAGATATAAAATTTAATGAACCTAAGAATTCTGATTACGAAGTGGAAAATTATACAAATAAAGCTCATCTTAAAAAAGAGATAAAAAAGATTTTAACTAAAATTAAGTTTTATAATTGAAAATAATAATCATATTAATTTCTGTATTAATTTTTTTAGAGTTTTTTCTATATTTATTTAGTTTCAAATTAAGCAAAATTAAGTGGATTGTATCAGATAAAAAAATTTTATCTCTTTTCAATAAAAAAAAATTTTTTAAATTTTTAAAATTAAACTATGATAAAAATCTTGGGTGGGATTTAAAACCATATTCAAAAAAAAATGGGAACAAATACACTGAAACATATTTCATTGACTCATTAGGTAGGAGAAATTCTGTAAATAAAAATTTAAAACAAACTGTATCTACTTTTGGGGACTCATATGTCTTTTGTAGACAGGTTTCAGATAATGACACATGGCAAGAATATATTTCAAAGAGAAATAAGTCATTAGTTTCTAATTATGGTGTTGGAAACTATGGGCTAGATCAGGCATATATAAAATTTAAAAAAAAAAAATTACCTTTAAGTAATAATATTATAATTTTTGGGTTCGTGCCTGAAACAATTTGCAGAATTCAATCAAAATGGAAACATTTTATTGAATTTGGAAATATACATGGATTCAAACCATCAGTTACACTAAAGAAAAAAAAAATAATTTTTGAAAAAAACTATCTCAATCAAAAGATAAAGTTTGAAGATTTAAATAAAATTATCAAAGTTTTAAAAAAAAAAGATAGATTTTATAAAGAAAAATATTTGAAATTATCTTTTAAATTTCCTTATTTAGTCAGCTTTATCAAAAATTTTAATATCAATATAAGAATATTTTATAATTATTTGAAATTTGGAAATAATTTTATTGATAAAATTGAAAATAAAGTTTTTCCACAAGTTATGAAAAATAATATCAAAATATCACATAAACTTTATAATGAAAACTATTCTCAAAGTTTAATGACAAAATTGCTTTTTGAAATAGACAAAAATGTAAAAAGAAAAAAAATGAAATGTTTATTTATTATTTTTCCACAACTTTTTGATTTGAAATTGTCATCTAATAAAACATATAAATCTTATTTTAAAACTCATCACAATAAACTTAATATATTAGATTTAACTGAAAACTTTCTTAATCTTAAAAATTATTCAAAATATTTTATAAATGATAATTATGGTGGACATTTAAATAAAAGAGGTAATAAATTTGTTGCAAATATTATATATAAAAAAATAAATATTATAAAAAAATAGATATTATGAGAATTACTTTTAGAGATAACGATAATAAATCTTATTGGAAAAATAGGTGGACTAATATTGAGGCAGACATGCCGATGACAAATTTAGACAAATATCCATTAAAATTTTCTAATTTAATTATCAATGATAAGAAACAAATAATTTTAGAAGCTGGATGCGGTGCAGGAAGAATATTAAGATATTACCATGAATTAAAATATAATATTATTGGAATAGAGTTTATAAAAGAAGCGGTGGATAAACTTAAAGTTGTTGATAATAGTTTAAAAGTAGAAGTTGGTAATATTTTAGATTTAAGATTTAATGATGATTATTTTGATGTGATTTTGGCATTTGGTCTTTATCACAACTTTGAAAAAAAAAATCTAGACAAAGCTTTAACTGAAACATATAGGGTTATGAAAAAAGGTGCAAAAATATGTGCTTCATTCAGAGCAGATAACATACAAGAATTAATTGTTGATTATATAAGGAAGAATAAAAATTCGAAAAATTCACATTTTCATAAACTTAATTTAAAAAAAAAAGAGTTCATTGATTTATTCAAAAAACATAATTTTAACATAGAAAAAGTCCATAGCGTTCAAAATATGCCTTTTTTATATAAATTTAAAATATTTAGATCAAAAGAACAAAAAGAATTTAACGAAAATGTTGCAAGAGCAGAAGGATATAGGTTATCTATAATTGGAAATTTTTTACAAGGATTTTTAATTAAATTTTTTCCAGACCATTTTTGCAATATCTATCTCATAATTGCTGAAAAATAAAAAACAAATATGAAAGAATTCAAAATAAAAAATTTAAAAGTTGGTTATGATTATAATCCAATAATAATTGCTGAAATTGGAATTAATCATGGAGGATCTTTAAAACTTGCAAAAAAAATGGCTTCTTTAGCTATCAAATCTGGTGCTCATATAATTAAGCATCAAACTCATATAGTAAGCGATGAGATGTCCAGTGAAGCAAAGAAAAATAAAATTAAATATATTGGATCTTCTATATATGATCTTATGGCTAGTTGTGCATTGAATGAAAAAGATGAATTTGAACTAAAAAAATATGTAGAAAAATTAGGTTCAGTTTTTTTAAGCACCCCTTTTTCGAGAGCTGCCGTAGATAGGTTAGTTAAATTTAATGTTCCAGCTTTTAAAATTGGTTCAGGAGAATGTAATAATTTTCCTCTAATCGAATATATTTGTAAATTTAAAAAACCTATTATCTTAAGCACTGGCATGAATTCAATAAAATCAATAAAAAAAACCGTTATGATAATTGAAAAAAATAAAATTCCTTATGCTTTACTTCATACAACAAATATTTACCCTACTCCTTATAAACTTATCAGATTAGGCGCTTTAGAAACTTTAAAGAAAAATTTCAAAAATGCTGTTATAGGTTTATCAGACCATAGTAAATCTAATCTTGCTTGTTTAGGAGCAATTGCTATGGGAGCATCAATAGTTGAAAGACATTTTACGGATACTTTAACTAGAAAAGGACCAGACATATCTAATTCTATGGATCCAAAAAGTTTAAAAGAATTATCAAAAAATTCAAAAATAATGAAATTAATGAGAGGAGGAGAAAAAAACTTAATTAAGGAAGAAACTGTAGTAAAAAACTTCGCTTTTGCATCAGTTGTATCTATAACAAGTATAAAAAAAGGAGAAAAATTCACAAAAAAAAATATTTGGGTAAAAAGACCAGGGACAGGAGATTTTTTGGCAAAAGATTTTAAGAAAATATTAAAAAGAAAAGCAAAGAAAAATATTGCTGCTGATAAACAACTTAAAAAATCTGATGTTTATTAAATGAAAAAAAAAATTAAAATAATTGCATTTACGGGTACTAGAGCTGATTATCCAAGAGTTCAAAAAGTTTTAGAGCAAATAAATAAAGACAACAATTTTGAATTAAAAATTGTTGTCTCAGGTACACATCTACTTAAAAGTTATGGAAATACATACAAAGAGATAATTTCAGATGGCTTTAAAATTTATAAAAAAATACCAATTTATGATAAAAATTATGATAATTTATATGGGGCTACTACAGCAATATCAAATTGTGCGTCAAGATTTGGGAGAGTTCTTCAAAATTATAAACCTGATTTAGTTTTAATAACTGTAGATAGAATTGAAACATTAGGAGCATCAATACCAGCTTCAATAATGAATTTTCCAATTTTACACATTCAAGGTGGAGAAGTTACCGGAACCATAGATGAGAATATTAGACATGCAGTAACGAAGCTTTCTCATATACATATGGTTGCAAATGAGGATGCAAAAAAAAGAGTTATCAAACTTGGTGAAAATAAAAAATATGTATTTAATGTTGGCTGTCCTTACATTGATTTAATTAAATCAACCAAGATTATTAATAAAAAAACTCTTTATAAAAAACTTGATCTAGATTTAAAAAAAAAAACAATCATACTAATTCAACATGCTGTTACTACTGAATATGGTCTTTCTAAATATCAAATTTTAAAAACAATTAATTCATTAAAAAAGTTAGATAATAAACAATTTCAAATATTTTCGATTTTTTCAAATACAGATCCTGGTTCAAAGGAAATAATAAAACAAATTAAAAAGGTAAATTTCAAAATTACTCAAAATATAAGTTCACAAAAATTTATGAGTTTAATGAAATACTCTGAGTTTATAATTGGAAATTCTTCTTGTGGAATACGGGAAGCTCCAAGTTTTAAATTACCAGCAATTAATATAGGTACTAGACAAAATAAACGATTAAGAGCTCCTAATGTAATTGATGTTGACTATAATTCTCAAAAGATCAATCGTGCTATAAATTATGTATTAACTAATAAAAAATTTAGAAATAAACTTAAAAAAATTCAAAATCCTTATGGAGATGGAAACGCGTCAAAAAAAATAGTCAAATTAATAAAAAAACTAGATTTAAAAAAAGTAATTAACAAGGTAATAACCTACTAATTTATGAAAATTAAAAAAGTACTAGTATTAGGAGGATGCGGTTGTATTGGCTACCAAGTTTGTAAAATTCTAGAACGTAAAAAAATTAAAGTAACACTTTTTGACTTACCTGGAAAAATTGAAAAACTTGAAATAAATAAGTCAAAATATCTCAAATTATACAAAGGTTCAATTATGGATAAAACTAGTTTAGGCGAAGCAATGAAAAATTGTGATGCAGTAATCCATCTAGCAGCTTATTTAGGTGTTCAAAGAACTGAAAAAAATAAATCAAGATGTATAGAGATAAACATAGAAGGTACCCAGAATGTTGTTGATACAGCAAACAAAACAAATACCGTAAAGAAAATTATTTTTGCCTCTTCCTCAGAAGTATATGGAGAGCCAATTTCAAATCCAGTAAGTGAGAATGATATTACTCAAGGTAAAACAGTTTATGCTGTAACAAAACTTGCAGGAGAAGAAATTGTTAAAGCTAATTATGAATTAAAAAAAACTAAATATGTTATCCTAAGATATTTTAATACTTTTGGTCCTTATCAAGTTGCGCAGTTTGTAATACCAAATTTTATAAATTTAATAAGAAATAATAAAAGACCAATTATTAATGGGAATGGAAAACAAACAAGATCATTTATTTATTCAAAAGATACTGCAGATGCAACTGTTAAATGTCTCTTTTCTTCAAAAGCAAATAACAAAGTAATTAATATTGGAAATAGTAGTTCTAAAATTTCTATATTAAATTTAAGTAAATTAATTGCAAAAATAATGAATAAAAAAGTAAAACCAATTTTAAATTTAGGATTTAATAATGGTGATCGTAATAAAAGTAGAGAGATACATAATAGAATTTGTAATACTAATCTTGCAAAAAAAATAATAAATTTCAGACCGAAATACTCTTTAAAAGAAGCAATTGAGGAAACAATTAAAGAAAATAAGAATTTTCAAAATTGGGAATAATCAAAAATAATTATTTAATTATCTTTAAAATATATTTAAGTACATTATCCCTATTATACTGTTTACTAAATTTCCATAACTGTGAGTCCAGATAAAAGTGTAGCATTTGTCCTAAAATCGGTAATATTATCAAATTTTGTAAATAAACTTCAGATGATTTACCAAATAACGAAAAGCCAGTCATAACTATAGAATATAAAAAAATTATGATCGCAAATTTATAAAAAAATTTACCCATACCAATCTTTTGGCCAATTTGCATGTTTGTTGAAATTGATCTCTCTTTTACAACATGATGAGTAAGGTAAAGGTATTGAGTATAATGCATTGTAACACCCATAATAATACTATGAACTGGATTATCGACAAAACAAACTGGAAAGAAAATTATGCAACCTGTCACAAATGTTAAAAACTTTTCAGTGAATTTATACTTTGCAATATAAATAAACGATACCAGACTAAATAGTAGTAAGACCGCTATATTTAACATCAATAGTTTATCCTCAGTTATTATTGGAATATAAAATCTAAAGAATGCAATAATAAAAAATAAGCTATTAAAAAAATAAATAAAATTTTCTTGATATTTTATTTCATTAACTTCTTTACAATAAAGTTTACAAACCCCAAAACTCTGTCTTGTTACATGATAAACGTTTGCAGCAAAAAAAATCATTAAAAAAAAACTTTTAACTAAAAAGAAACCTAATAACGAAAAAATCACTATTAACATTGGCAAAATAAACAGTTTAAGTTTATCATTTTTTATATTTTCGTAATTACTATTGAGTAAAAAAAATGGCCATGTTGCACCAAAGTGAGTTTCAGCAAGAAGTAGAATAGTAATAAATATCAATGCTGTTTCATATTGAGGAAAAAAATACAATATAAAACCATAAATCAATGGAAAAAATATTGGAAATTTTATAAAAAAAAGTTGTTTTGACATTTTATAACTTTTTACCAATAACTACGAATAAACCACCATCATCACCAAGATAATTAAAAAGCATCAAAATTTGTTTTAAAATTCTTGAAAAAAAATTTCCTTTAGCTGATTTTTCAAACAAATTTTTTGACTTATTATTAAAATTAAACTCACAACTTGGGATCGAATTTTGGAACTCTATGTTATTTTCCTTAAACCACAACAAAACTTCATCAATAGTATGACAACTTTCTACAGGATGCATATATTGATCTCTAATCCATGCATCAATTTGGTCTTTTGAATTAGATTTTAAATTTCTTAAAACAGGATCTAAAGCCATTACAATTTTTTTACCAAAAATCTTGTAAATATATTTTCTTACTTTTGTTCTTAGTCTACCAATTTTATTATACAATCCAACTAGGACATATCCTTCTTTTTTTAATGATTTAATAAGTATTTCAAATGCACCTTTAGGATTTTTTGTGTGATGAAGAACGCCATTGCACCAAATGTAGTCAAAAACATTATCATTTAAAACATCATCAAAAATATCTGCATTAATTAATTTTACATTTTGTAAGTTATTTTCTTCAATAAATTTTGACGCTAAAGACAAAGACTCTAAAGTCGGATCTAATCCATATATTCTGTTATTATTTCCAATAGAAAAGAAAATTGAAAGTTGTCCCGTTCCACATCCAACCTCTAATACATCTTTATTATAACCAATTTTTTTTTTAAATTCATTCGCTAAAAAGTTATTATTACCTCTATTCAAAAGCGTTGCTTTATTATCTGTTGGTTTATAATTTGGAAATGGCTTAACATTATAAAATTGTACAACTTTATTGGTTATTTTATCGTCAATTTTACTAAGATATAAATTGCCTTTAGGTTCCAGTTTTTTTTTTAATATTTTCATTAAAAAATTTGATAAATAAAAGGTGCTACTGCAGTGCCTTCAGTTAAAATAATAAGAGAACCAAATAAAAATAAAATAATAATAATTGGCAATAACCAATATTTTTTTCTTACCATTAGAAACTTAACAAATTCAATAAAAAAACTCATAATTATAAAAATTGTTTGTCTCTATTTAAAATCTGATTTCCGCATATTAAATAATCTAACTCTGTAGTTAAAAAACATCTGTATGCATCCTCTATAGAACAAACTATAGGCTCGCCTCTAATGTTAAAAGATGTATTAATTAAAACTGGCACAGAAGTTATTTTATAAAATTCTTCTATCAATTGATAGTAAAGTCTATTTGTTTTTTTGCTTACAGTTTGTATTCTTGCTGAATTATCAACATGAGTAACAGCTGGTATCTCAGATCTAACAATATTTAATTTATCAGTACCTTTTAATTTTTGATCATTTTGTGAGATGACTTTAAGTTTTTCTTTTTTTACATCTGACACCATCAACATATAAGGACTTTTACCCTCATAATTAAACCAATCACTTACTTTTTCCTGCAATATAGAGGGCGCGAACGGTCTAAAACTTTCTCTATATTTTATTTTTAAGTTTAAATTCTTCTGCATTATTTCAGATCTTGGATCACCTAAAATAGATCTATTTCCCAATGCCCTTGGACCAAATTCCATATTTCCCTGAAACCAACCCACAGCATTTCCCTCAGAGATAAGTTTTGCTGTTTTAATTAAAATATCTTTTTCACTCAAAGTTTCATATTTTGCTCCAAGCTCTTCTAATTTTGATTTAATTTCATTATCAGAAAAAGACGGACCAAGATAAGATCCTTTCATATTATCATGAAATTCATTAATATTTTTTCTAGGTTTATTTAACTCAATATGCCAAAAGGCTAGTGCAGCACCCAATGAACCTCCGGCATCACCAGCTGCAGGTTGTACAAATATGTTTTCAAATATTTTATTTAGTTTTAATTTACCATTAACTACACAATTTAAAGCAACTCCACCTGCCAAACACAAATTTTTTAATTTATATTTTTCAGACAAATTTACACAAATCTTAACCATTACTTGTTCTGTCACATCCTGGATTGATGCAGCAATATCCATGTAAAATTGATCAATCTCATCATTTTTTGGATCTCTAGAAATTTTTCCAAATAACTTTTCAAAATTTTTATTTATCATTGTTAATCCAGTACAATAATTAAAATATTTTTGATTAAGATTAAATGATCCGTCAGTTTTTACATTTATTAAATGATCAAAAATTAATTTCGAATACTTTGGCTGTCCATAAGGCGCTAGCCCCATCAATTTATATTCTCCTCCATTAACTTTAAAACCACAGTAATAAGTGAAGGCAGAGTATAATAAACCTAAAGAATGTGGAAAATGAATTTCTTCAACGATTTTTAAATCATTATTTTTTCCCAAAGCTACAGTTGTTGTTGCCCATTCTCCTACACCGTCAGCAGTTAAAACAATAGAGTCTTGAAAATTTGAGGGATAATAAGCGCTCGCTGCATGGCTTAGATGATGTTCGGAAAAGAAAATATTTTTATCGCTTATATAATTTGGATCTATTTCTTTTAAAGAGTCGAAAAGAAGTTTTTTCATAAATAATTTTTCTTTAATCCAGATTGGCATTGATTTCATGAAAGAAATAATTCCTCTTGGTGCAAATTCTAGATATGTTTCTAATAATCGCTCAAATTTCAAAAAAGGTTTTTCATAAAAAACAATGATATCTATATCTGTTAAATTTAATTGATTTTTTTTCAAAATATACTTGATTGAATTTTCAGGAAAAGTTTCATCATGTTTAATTCTTGTAAATCTTTCTTCTTGGACTGCTGAAATAATTTCTCCATCAATTAATAAACAGGCTGCTGAATCGTGATAATAGCAAGATACTCCTAAAATTTTATTACTCATATTTAAAATTGGTCTTTCATTGAGTTGTCATATTTTTCTTTTGTAATCCAATAACTCTTTTTCTTTTCGTTTTCTTTTTTTTTTAATTTTAGAAAATCTTTGCCAAAGATTTTTGCAATAATGGCAATAGGTGTGACAACAAAAAAAAAGACGACTGACATTACTATAGGAGATATAATTAAGCTTAAAATTAAGCCAAATTTAAACCAAATGTAGTTTAATGGGGAAAGTATTTTTGAATTCAAAAAACCAAGAACCAAAAAAATTAAAGAGGTGATTAATAGTCCGTAGTTTATGTGATTAGTCTTATAAAAAAAGTACAAAGCTAAAATAAGAAAAAAAACAAAAAAAACTATGCCAAAGCTTTTATTCGATCCAATCTTTATTTCTTTATTATTCATTATAAGAAATTTATATCTTTAAGACAGATTATATACTGAAAGAAAAACATGTAATCTAATCATAATTGATAGTTTATAATCTTTATACAATATAGAATATTTAATATTAACAATTTCTAAAAAAAATTTTTTTCAGTGCATAAATCAAGCCAATTGAGCTATTAGTACTGGTCAGCTGCACGCATTACTGCGCTTCCACATCCAGCCTATCAACGTGGTGG
>Ga0206682_10000675_pt1 | contig 35941 bp, 37 predicted proteins | sample M240m12015metaG_FD_155444 | JGI IMG/M metagenome (GOLD analysis project Ga0206682, IMG submission 155444) | Ammonia-oxidizing marine archaeal communities from Monterey Bay, California, United States - M2 40m 12015 | ecosystem: Environmental > Aquatic > Marine > Intertidal zone | place: USA...
CTGACGAACCGTTTCATAAACATCCACGTTTTAAGAAAGTATTGGAAGAACGGAACTCATACAAGGATAGTGCTGAAAAGTTTAACGTGATGCAGAATTACCTGATGGACAACCAACTGTCTGGTGACGAAGCCGCAAAAGGTTTGGAGATCATGGCTTTGATGAAAGCCGATCCAATGGCCGCACTTAATGCTCTAAAACCGTATGTGCAGAATTTATCTCAAGCAGCTGGAATTGTGCTGCCGAAAGATATTCAGACCCGTGTTGACGATGGCTACTTAGACGAGGATGCGGGACGCGAGTTGGCGGTTGCGAGAGCTGGAGAGCAAAGGGCTAACGCCCAAGTAAATCAATATGCCCAAGCGCAGCAACAGAACGTCGCGCGGCAGCATATTAACTCGCTGGCTGAAACGGTGACTGCGTGGGAAGAGAAAGCCCGGCAGTCCGATCCAGACTTTAACCTCAAGCAAGAAGAAATTGATGACCGAATTAGGGTTATGGTTTCGGAGCGAGGAAGGCCAAATACGCCGCAAGATGCAATATCGATGGCGAAAGAGGCTTATGATGCGGTCAACACCCGCTTTCAAACGCGCTTTGCAGACCGACGCCCAATTAAGACGGCATCTGGTGGCAAAATTGGAGGAAGCCCACAAGCGGAACCACAGTCGTTACAAGATGCGATTGCCAATGCTTTGGGCAACTCATAACACGTTAGGAAAGTAAGATGGCTTTTAGTTCAGCCGAATTGGACAACATCGCTAACGCTGCCCTCGATTACTACATCGATAAAGGCAACGTTTATTCTCAATCACTGCAAGATAAACCTTTGCTCAAAGCAATGGACTCTGGGTCTAAGACATTCCCAGGGGGCAAAGGTGAAATGAGTGTAGCCGTAAAGGGTACTTACACCACTTCAGTTTCTGGCTACACGCATAACGATACAGTAACTTATGCAAACCCAGCAAACATCAAGCGCGCAAACTACTCTTGGAAAGAGCATCACGCTGGTATTTCCTTGACGCTGACCGAACTTAAAAAGGACGGCATTAGCGTTACTGATAGCACCACATCTTCTGGTGTTTCCAACCACTCTGGGCGCGACCAGACTGTTCTTGCGAACTTGTTCGAAGATAAGCTCGACGACATGATGGAAGGGTACACGCGCGGTATCAATGACTTCCTTTATGGCGACGGCACGGCAGACGCTAACGCGATTGCTGGTATTCAGACTTTGGTTTTGGATGATCCGTCTGCTGTTGGTACTACTGTCGGCGGATTGTCTACCGTGTCAAATACATGGTGGCGCAACCGTTCTAACGTTGCGATTGCGACAACCGCAACAGGCCAAGAGCTGATTGAAACTCTTCACTCAGAAATGCGCCAACTCAAGCGTTTTGGTGGTAAACCTAACGTTGCAGTTTGTGGTTCAGCGTTCCTAGATCGTCTTGGTGACGAACTTCGCCGCAATGGTAACTACTCGCAGACTGGCTTCTCACGCGGCCAGAACATTGCAATGGGCGAGATCAGCTACAACGGTCTGACATTTGCTTATGACCCGACGCTCGATGATCTGACCATTTCTGGAAAAGACCCTAGCAAACGTTGTTACATCATCGATTCAAGTAAGCTGTGCATGTACTACATGGACGGTGAAAAGATGAAGCGTCACAGCCCTGCGCGTCCAGCGGATCAGTACGTTATGTATCGTGCTATCACCACTACTGCGGCACTTTCAGCAACTCAGCTGAACTGCCACGGTGTTTATGAAATTGCATAATTTCAAAGGGGGGGCGCATTGCGCCCTCCCATCACAATTAGGAGGAAACTATGTTTCAACTTTGCAGATGTACGGTCGCTATTGGTGGGGATATTCGTAGCGTTGTACCCAAAACCCAAGTTACACCAGCTGAAATAATGCTGCTGCAATCAATTCACGGCGCTGATGCTGTAACCAATATTCGGATTGTTGGTGAAACAGATTCAACGGTCGACCAAGAGCGCAACCGCCTTGGTAGTTTTTATAAAGATGAAAAGGTCATCGGTATGTTCAACCAGTTTGGCGACTTGCCTAAGACCTTGGAGGCCGCGCGCATCCCAAGCGAGTTGCTTGATCCGTCCTGGAAGCCGGAGCCTTTGAAGCCGATTAAGAGAAGGGCAACTAAGAAGCGCGCCCGTACTGAAAAGGGGCATTTCGTAAAAGATGATCCCGCAACGCCTGAAAACGAGGCATTTGTCGAGGAATAGGTCATGGCTAGAGGTACGTCATTAGGGCAGCTGATTGATGATTTAAGGGCGGAAGTCGGGCACTCCTTGCAGCCGAATTTAGGCAAGGCGACACGCGATGTATTCATTAACATGCTACAAAGAACGCAAAGGCGGTTGTGGGACGACTACAGCTGGCCTTTTCTTTCCATTACGCGCGACATCGCGATTAGTGCTGGGCAGCGTTACTATGACGTACCTGATGATCTAGTGTTTGAGCGCATCGAGCGCATGGAAACAAAACACGGAGATTACTGGTCAAAGCTCAAATATGGCATTACCGCAGAACACTACAATCAACATGATAGTGATCGCGGCATTCGCTCTTCACCTATTCGTCGCTACGACGCATACGAAAACAATCAGATCGAAATGTGGCCGATCCCTTCTAATAACTCTGATGCCGCAACAGGCACAGACAGTGTTCGCGTTCATGGTATCAAGAATTTAAGTCAGTTTACCGGCGAGGCCGACACTGCGGATTTGGATGACCAGCTGATCGTTCTCTACGCTGCGGCAGAAATTCTGGCGCGTCAAAAGCAGGCTGATGCTCAAAATAAAATTGCGCAAGCTCAAGCGCATTACGCGCGTCTTAAAGCGCGTATGGCTAAGACAGAAACCTTTGTCATTGGCGGCGGTGAGCCAGACGGCATGTATCGCCCTAAAGGCCCACCATTGATTGCCACAACAGGAAATAGCTGATGCCTTACATACTGGTCGAAGATTTCCGTGGCGGCTTAGATCGTCGGCGTATGAACGTGACAGCCGCTCCTGGGACTTTGATCGAGCTGAAGAACGCGCACATCACGCGAGGTGGTGAGATTGAAAAACGCCCTGCGTTTGTCGAGCTTGTCGAGCTGCCGAGTAACACTATCGGCCTAGCCGCTTCTGCTGGTCAGATTTACACATTTGGGTCTGATGCAGCGTCTAGCGTCACTTTCCCAGCGGATACGCCGTCTAACGTGACTTACATTAGGTTGCAGCATCCTTCTGGCGAAGAGCTGACTGACGTTCTCAAGGCGACGTTCTACAACGGAAAGGTGTATGCAGCGGCGCAATTTGCGGATGGTCGAATATACCATTACTTCGATGGTGTGCGAATTACTGATTGGTTTGATGGCCGTGCGCGCAATACATTCGAGGTGACTGCCGGTACTGCTGGCGGGACTGCCGCTACAGCTTCTTTGGAGGTAACTGGCGGCACAAGTAACCCTGGCGACGAGCTGCGGATTTTGCGGATTAACGCTGTCGATCTAATCAGTAGTCCTGTTTCGCACAATGGCTCGAACAACCTTACAGCATCTAATGTTGCAGCGGCTATTACCTCTGGCCCTAGCGACTACACAGCTCAAGCGGCTGGCAACGTGGTTACGATTACAGCGCCTGCGGTTGGCATTGCATATAACGGATTTCAGCTTACTTCCGAAGTTGATGGGGCGTTTACTGTTGGCAACATTTCTCACGCCTCTGGCGGCATTGATAACGCGATAACGGCTATTACCGTTGATGGCGTTAATCTCATTGGCGATCAGGTAACTTGGGAAACTTCGCATACTTACACAGCACTAAAAATTGCTGAAGCTATAAATGATTTTGCATCTGGCCCTGAGTATGAAGCTACAAGCGTAAATCAGTTTGTAAACATAATATCTAAAGAAAGCGGATCGAACCAAAACAACAAGGCGGTCTCGATCACAACAAGCGGGGACGTTACTACAGCGTTTGACCCTGTTTCGCAGACTTACTTAGACGGAGGCGCTGATGCAGCTACAATCAACGCATACAGCCCCGGTGCTTTCGTCATCCCGGTCAAAACAAAGATGTACGCGCTGTCAGACAGCTTACTTCACTTTTCGGCTATCGATGATCCGACAGAATGGAATGACACAACGTTGGGCGCGGGTTTTATCAACCTTGCTAACCATTCACGCGGTTCTGAAGACCTTAAAGCGATTGCGACATACTTTGACAACATAGCTGTACTTGCCGAAGAGGCGATACAGATTTGGTTTGTAGACGCTGATGAAGCTCTAAATCAACAAATACAGGTTTTGCAAAACACTGGAACGATTGCGCCCGATAGTGTTGTTGAGTTTGGTGAGAACGACGTGTTTTATCTGTCCCTGTCTGGACTACGAAGCCTGCGTTCACGCGATAGTTCTAACGCGGCCTTTGTGGGTGACATCGGCAACCCAATTGACGAGCTGATTGTTGACCAAATTCAAGCGAACCGATCTGTTGCAGAGCTGGCGAAGGCAACGCTTGAACAGCGTGACGGTCGTTACATACTGGCTATCGGCAGTACAATGTATGTGTTTAGTTTCTTCCCGTCGTCAAAAGTGTCGGCGTGGTCTGTCTATGAGCCTGGTTTTGTTGTAGATCAGTGGGCATATGATGGTCGGCAAACGTTGTGCAGAAGCGGCAACAAGCTCTACTCATTGGGCGGTGAGAACGGCAACATTTACGACAGCTGCGAGGTTGTCGTTCAGATGCCGTTCTTGGATGGCAGCAGCCCAGCAACGTTTAAGGATTTAACGGGTATTGACGTCACTTGTGAAAACGTCTGGACAGTTTCGATAGCCACTGATCCGCAAGATATAACGGCGTTGGAGGAAGTGGCGACAGTTTTCATGACGACTTACGGGTTGGGGCGCGCAGCGGTCAACGGTTATACTACGCACGTTGCTCCCAGATTGACGTGTGAAAAGCCCGGTCCAGCAAAGCTAGGAAACCTGGCAGTCCACTATACATCAGCGGAGAGTGGTTAATGTTTTTACGCCATGCGGAGCCTCAAGACATTTTCACAGTCGCTCGAAATATGCGTGAACGGGACTTCCAAGAAATATCAGCACTTCGATATGACGATGATCGAAATGAAATGGCATACAACATTACCAATCAAATTGCAGAGTTTGAAACAGTATATGTTGTTGGAGATACGGAGCCAGTTGCAATTGTTTCATATCTTCCTGTTCGACCTGGTGTCTGGAATTTGGGGATGTTTGCGACTGACAGGTTCAAAAGTGTAGGACTTTACCTGACAAAGCGCATCATTCGCGATATAATACCAGCATTAGATCGAGCCAAAGCGCATCGGGTCGAGGCGTTCAGTATCGAAGGTTACGACGAAGTACACAGTTGGCTGGATTTTTTGGGGCTTGAAGAGGAATGCACGTTGGAAGGCTACGGCAAAAACGGTGAGGATTTCAAGGTTTTTTCCTGGGTGCGGTCAACAGAAGACAGTGTTGTCTGGCGCAATCGGAGGTTAAATTAATATGTGTTTTGGTGGCGGCGGTGACGACTTTCTAAAAGACGAGTACGCTCGGCAAAGAGCCGAAGAGGAAGCTCGGCAAGGGCGGATAACTGAAGGCAAGGCGGCTATCGACACCGCAATGGCTGGTTACGACGATGACTTTTATGCCGGTCAAGCGCAGAATTACATAGATTACGCGACACCTCAGATTGAGGATCAGTACACGGATGCGATGGGGGGCTTGATCCGCGCTTTGTCCAGAAGTGGCATGTCACAAAGTTCTGTTGCCGCAAAACGTAAGGCTGATTTGCAAGAGAAACTTAACAACGCTCAAGTTGATGCAGCTCGACAAGGCGAAGCGTTTGCTAACGACACGCGATCAGCGCTTGCAGGTGTGAAGAATAACCTCATAGCCCAGAACCAATCTCTAGCTGATCCGACTTTGATTGCCAGTATGGCGGCGAACCAAAGTAATGCAGCTTCTCAATTGCCGTCTTACAATCCAGTTGCTCAGATATTTGCTGATGCGACGTCAGGCTTGGCGACGCAGAGCCAGTTAGAAGCGCGCGGCAAAAACCGTTACGACATGGCTGAATTGTTTAATTTGAACGGTGGGTCAGCAAGGAACGTACAGTCATGAAGATTATGCAGCTTTCCAAGCGTAAGGGTGAGACTGGCGGCGCTCCGCGTCAGACTGAAATCATGGGTCAGCCGCACATGCTGGCGTATATAAATGAAGCTGAACGGCAGATGCTAAAACGGGCAGGGGGTAGCGAACTGCCCGGCCCAGAAGGCGTACCTTCATATTTAAGCTGGGCGGATATTGGCAATTTCATTAATGATACTTTTGCTGAAATCACATCCGGTGGTGCAGCGGAGACAGAGACCTACAACAGTAGCTCTAGCGCGCCGGAGACATCAATTAGGCCAAGGTCCAGACCCACATCAATCGAAAACAACAATAACGACAATGATAGCACTGATACAATACCGACAGAACAGCCAGCTGTAGTGCAGGCGACTCCAACCCAAGGCGTCCGTAGCGATGCTGTGGACAAGATACTTGTTGAAACGCACGGCTGGAAGATGGGTCCAGACGGAGATGCTATTCCTCCCGGCGCGCCTGTTGCGCCAGCACAAACAGATACGTCTGTTGGAGCCGCAAACAAGGGGATGGCCGAAAGTATGTTGGGGGCTGGTATATTAAACACCGGCGGAAAGGAAGTTCCAGCAGCGCCATATAATCCAGGCAACCCGCCGATTCTTGAGTACGATGGCTCTACTAAGGAATACACATTGGCTGGCGCTCTTGATCCTAGCAAACCAGCAAGCGTGGCTACAAATGCCGATGGTTCAATTTATTACCCGACTGATAACGCGGTCAATGACGCAAATGTTCGTGGGGTTGATAACCTGATAAACACCGGAGATGATGGCGGGTTAATACGGATAGACGCTCCAAACGGCCCTGGTGGCGATGTTACATATACAAACGGAAATGGTGTCACAGTTGCTGGTCCCGAAGGGCCGATAAATACTATCAACGAAGACGGAGAATACACGACCGGCGGCGGATCGACTGTCACTCCCGGTGGTGGCGGTGGTGGCGGCGATGACGGAGGCGGTGGTGGAACTCCTGCACCACCCCCAGTCAACCAAGCACTCCTAGACGCATTAGCAAGACGTGATGCTGCATTATCGACACAGATGGGCAACATTGGAACGGCATTCGGCTTCTCGAATGACGATTACTACAATCAGCTAGGGACGGATTACCGTGAAGGCGGACTATCAGAAGCATTTACAACGGCTTATGATGATGCCACTCGCGGTATTTATGATACCTTTAAATCCGCTGGCATGCTCACGCAGCAAGGTGTTGACGACTCTATGGGTATCTTGGCTAGTGCCGAAGGTGGCGAAGAGGGCCGCATCGATGGTATTGTCAATCAGTACACCACAGCCAATCGCAATTTTGTTAATGACGGGCGCACCGGCATGGAAGGTACGTTGTCTGGCTTTGTTACTGAAACTGAAGACATACCAACCATCGATGCGCAGACCGCTCAAATCCTTGGCTATGATGTTGCAGGCAATGCGCAGCCGTTCAAGACACCCAAAGAACAAGAAGTTGTGGATTTCTTCACTGACTTCGTGAAGCGGTCCTACGATCCAAGTTACAATGTTGATCCGACAGCGGTTGCCAGTGGTGGCCCAAGCCGAGTTTCTGGCTCCGTTGACCAGCTTGGCGCTGGTACTCAGCCGTCAACGATTGCAGGAATACTCGATCCAATAGCAGGCGGTAGCGTGAAGGTGATAGGTTAATGTGTAGTCCAACTCTAGTAGCAAGTATTGGCGCTCAAGTGATTGGGCAGCAAGTGCAAGGTAATGCGGTCAAAAGTGCAAACGCTGGCAAAGCCCTTCTTATGCGAGAAAACGCAGAACGGAACAGGATGCTGGAAGATACTCAGCGCGCGGCGATCCAAGAAGCTGTTGTCGCAGCCGACTCCACAGCCGGAAAGCCGGGTATCGAAGCTGCTGCTGTTGATTTATCCAACATACTAAAAGCGGCAATAACAGGCGGTGGAGCGCAGACTAACACAAGAACCAGCTCCGCGCCCCAAATTGTGCGTGATGCAGAGGCAGCTGCGGCTCAAACGGCTATGATGAAAGCGAACCAACGAGCAAGTGCAATCGCAAGCCTGGACGCCACAAGTAAATACTTAGGAACAACCATTGCGCCTAAGATTGCCGATGCAGCCGCTATAGGCGGCATGACTGGCAACTTCATGAGCGGCAACAGCGCCGCTACTGACACCGGCCTTCAATATGCAGCATCAAAAGCGTATTCGCCTATGGCCCAGATACTTTCTGGCGCAGGCAAAGCGGGAATGTCTTACGGCATGTATGATCCTGATAAAGTTGTTCCGACTGACCAGATAGTAAAGGACGCTTAACAATGCCACGCCAAAACCCCTATCAGATGGACCCTTTGCTGGCGCAAGGCTTTTCGAATTTAACGAAGGCTTTGATCGGTGATCCCGAAACAGATTATCAGGTGGCTAGGACAAACCGGGTCAACGAGCTTTTGCCTTTGGAAAAGCAACAAATGCAAGCGCAAATAGGTGGTACTAATGCTAGTGCAGCTGCGGCTAGGGCTTTGGAGACACTCCGTCAAGCGCAAACGTTGACCGAAGACCAGATGCGTAATCCGCGAGTGAAGACGGAACTTGCTAACGCGAAGGCTGTACTGGCGTTGGCAGGCCAAAGGGACGCGAGTGCAGCCCAAACTACTGCGCTTACACCGTCCATGATTGCTGAAAACGAAGCTCAAGCAAGCCGAGGCTTGGCTGCTGCGTTTGCTGATACTGCTTTGGGAAATCAACGCAACTCTTTGACGCCATCTATGATTGCTGAAAACGAAGCTAATGCAAGTAAAGGGTTAGCTGCTGCGTTTGCTGATACTGCTTTGGGAAATCAACGCAACTCTTTGACGCCATCTATGATTGCCGAAAACGAAGCTCAGGCAGCAAGCTCTACTGCGCAAGCTGGAAACTTCGATGCTAGTGCAGCCCAAACTGCGGCGCTTACACCATCTCTAATTGCCGAAAATACAGCTCAGGCCGACCAAAGCACCGCCGCAGCCGAAGCCAGCAGAGCAAAAGCTGAAGCTGAAAAACGAATAATTCTTAACGCCGGTCAGACAATCGTCACTACAGGTGATGATGGACAGCAAGAAACATTCACTGCTCCAGAGAATGTCGAGGTAGTTTTAGAGCCTGGGGAGGAAGCCGTTATTATAAAATCAGACGGCACACAGACACGGGTAAAGGGACCGGCAGGGACCGGAGACCCGAAAGATGGTGTGAAAAGACTTGAAACAATAGATGCGCAGCTTGCACAGTTTTTTGAAGCAGATGATTTTTCTGACGTGCCTAAATCTCTGCTTCGCAAGATTAGGTCAAACACTACTAGCGCAGCTAAAGACAAGAATATTGAAGACGTCTCGGCGCAACTGCAAGAACTTCTGTCTCAGACCTTTAAAGGAAGCTCGGTGTTTACCGTCACTACAGGGTCAAACTTTAGTGTTCCAGCATTCATTGCAAACGCCGCCAATGACAGTCGGATGACTGTAAGTAAAATTGTGGAATTGTATGGGCTTAGTTCAGATCAAGCAAGAAGACTACTTAAAGACGTAAGAGCGCAAGACTAGCAAAGTCGAGGGGCAGTGCATGGCCGATATATTCAATCCCTTTGAAGATGAAAAAGTCGCGGAAAAGGCAAGTATTTTTGATCCATTCAAAGACACAGATTCCGCTGACATTTTTAATCCCTTCGCAGACCTACCGGCGGAAACTGCAATCCCTCCTGTTGCGGCGATCAGTGAACCCTCCCCAATAACTGACATGCCGCCGGTAGACCCGACAGGTGGTTTCCGCAGTCCGACGTCTGGAGTTACTGAAACGAATGCGTTGCTGGCGCAGCAGATTGCAGATCAAAACCGCGCAGCGCAAATTGCTAATGCGCCTAATACAACTGAACTGGATTCTGTGTTTTACCCTAAGACTTTCGACCCGGCTGTTACTGGGCAGCAAGCATTAGAAACAGAACGCCAAAGGCTTGCAGATGTGATGGAACAACCGGGTCCAACGATTGCAAAGACAGAAGCAAACGTAAACCCAAGCATATCACAGGTGCAAGGTCTCCCAGGAAACTACACTACAACCAGGCAACCAGTTAGCGGGATGCCGATAAGTGATGCTGCGGCAATAGACGAGATGGCTTTCGGCAACACCTACCAAATGCCGAACAATGCCGTTTCGCGCGGCACAGGGCGAATGCTAGGTGTGTTCAATTTGTTTGCGCAGCAACTGGGTTTGAAGGATACCGGCGATTACATAGACCGTATGCAAGAGCTTAATAGGATAATTCCAGAAGCTCCAAAAGACGTGCAAGATGGGTTGCGCGCAATCACAGACGAAAACAATACTTGGGGCGAAGTCTTTCGCGCTATGAAGGACAATCCTGGTGCTGTTCTTAGTGTCGTTGGCGAAAGTATTCCGCAAATGATACCGAGCCTTTTGGCTGCTACAGGCACTACTCTGGCAACAGGCGGCAATATCTTTGCTGGCGCGGCAGCTGTTGGTGCAACGTCAGGCGCTATAGAGTTTGGTAATGTCCTTGATGAAGAGATTAGATCATCAGGCGTTGATTTAAACGATGATGCAGCAGTGCAAGAGCTGTTCGAAAATCCAGAGTTTTGGGGTCGCGCTAGAGAGCGTGGCGCACGTCGCGGTATTGCAATCGGTCTCTTCGATGCTTTGTCGATGGGCATGGCTGGTAAGTTAGTCAACATGGCTAAGGTTCGCGGCAGCGGTCGCTTGGGGGTTGGCGGTGCAGCCGCAGGTGAATCTGCTTTCGTACAAGGTCCATTAGGAAGCGTCGCTGAATTTACCGCTCAGATGCTGGAGAAACAGGGCGGTTTTCGTGATGGGTTTAATCTCGGTGAGATTGCCTTGGAAGGTGTTGGCGAAGGCGCAATGGGTCCAGTCGATATTGCAGCAGCAACAACTGCGGGTGGTGATCCTGTCGCTCTTGCCGCAAAGCAAACCATGCGTGACATCGACAATGCTGAGTTTGCGACTACGGCACAGCAAGAAGCTATTGCACTGTTGCAGCCGCAAGACATGCTTTTGGAAGAGCAAATTGTTGACTTGCAGATGCGCCTAAGATCACTGGGGCAGGACAAACTTGCATCAGTTTATGGAACTTGGCTTGATCGACTGGACACGATAACCCCCAAAAACCTAACGTTCTTGCGCACAAAAGTAGAAGAAGAAGAGCGCAAGGCAGCTGGCGTTGCCTCCCTAAACCCTCGAGTAGAAAACGTCATGCAAGATTATCTTGCAACAGACGAATTAGAGCTTGCGCAATTTAATGCAGCAATGAGCGACCCACGAACAAAGGACGTAATGGAAGACTTGGGGCGGAAGATGCAAATGATTGGGGACCGGCTACATGAGCTTGGCTATGACTATAAAACGGTTGCGTCAGACCCTAGCGCTCCAGCTGCCATAAAAAAAGCAAGAGAGTTTCTGTCAAACGGCGGCATTGCAATGCGCCTTATGAAACAGCTCAACGCCAATGTTAAAGGTTACAAAGGAACGCGCCAGGTTGCAGATGAAGATTTAAACAAAACAATCGGAAGACTGCAAACCGCTTTGACCGTTGACGTTAAACCCCTAATCGAATCCGCCCCTTCCAATCCGTCCGTTCAAAACACTATTCAGAACCCCGCAGCTCCCGTAGCCGACGGTCCAATCCAGCCACCGTCGGCCAACTCGCAGCCGGTTAACGCGGCAAACCCTCCAGACTTGCCACCGCAATCGGCTGCACCTTCTCCTCCAAGCGTTAAAACCGAAGCACCTACAGCCCCAGCGGTGCAAGAAACTGCGCCACCGCAGCCAGAGGCTCCTGTTGCAGAAGAGGCTCCAACCGTTAATCCGCAAGAGGCAGAGCCAGTGGGCCGAGAGGTTCCATCGAAGCCCGTCACCAGCGTACAAACGCCTGACGGACAGGCAAACTTCAATGTGCAGGGCAGGGTGATCGAGCTTGCCGATCTAAAGCAGGCAACTGGCGACCTTCAACCGCGTGATCGATCAAGAAAAGAAAGCGCAGCATTAGCCAAAGAACGGGCAGGGTCCATGTTCAACCCAGCCCGGTTGCTGGATGATCCGACGTCTGGATCAGGAGCGCCGATCATTGCGCGTGACGGTACAATCATGTCTGGCAACGGGCGCGTCTTAACTATGCAAGAGGTGTACGCAAGCCAATCGGATAGTCTCGCAAGCTACCGCGCTGCGTTAGAAGATGCTGGAATAAACACAGAAGGCTTTTCCCAACCAGTGTTTGTTCGGCAGCTGGCAGATGACATGACTGTGCAAGAGCTGAAGCGGTTTGCTGATTTGTCGAATACTGAGGCTCAAGCGCAGATGTCGATGACTGAACGCGCAAGTCGTGACTCTACAAGATTAACGGATAGCAAGATCATCGATCTTTATCGCGGAGACTTTGACATCGATGCTGCCCAAAACCGGGGGTTTGTTAGCGAGTATGCAAAGAAAATTCTGTCACCTACGGAGCAAGGTGCATTCTTTAATAGTAAGGGCGAAATTAGCCAGGAGGGCATATCTCGCGTCAAAAATGCGATACTAGCATCCGCATTCGACAATCCAGATACGCTGGCAACCATGCTGGAAAGCAGCGACGAAAACATTAAAGCTATTAGTAATGCCTTCATGGCCGCTGCGCCTAAATTCGCACAGCTGAAAAAGCAAATTGCCGATGGTCGGACTGATGCGCAATTCGATATAACATCTGATCTGGCGGAAATGGCTAACTTAGTCAGCCGTTTGCGCCGTGAAGGGACTAAGCTGCAAGACTATTACAATCAGTCAGATATGCTTTCGCAACCGGACCCAGAGGTTCAGAGACTTGTTCGCGCTTTTTACAACGAAGGTCTTACCCGCGCAAATTCGACCAAGGCAATGAAGGATTTTCTGGATTTCTACACAACAGAAGCGTTACAGAAGGAAAGCGGCGGTCTGCTGCCAGATGAAACAACAGCATCAGATATAATTGAAGCTGGACGTCAACGTACTGAGGAGAAGCGCAGTGAAGCAAAAGGACAAAACCAGCCAGGACTTGAGCTTGCGGCATCAGGCAATGTCAAACGCGATGATGCGCGTGGCAAACAAGTACAAAAACGAAGAAATGCGGAAAGTGGCGAAAGAGCTGAAGCAGTTAAGCCAAGAGCCGAAAGCAAAGTAGATGACGCCCGATCCGAAAGTGAAGTGGAGCAAAGTCTCGAAGGTGTTGCAGAACTACGGGACACCGAAAGCACAAGCCCAGCCAATGCCGACACTCGAGAAGAAAACACAAGAGGCACAAAAGCTGGCCGCGTCACGATTGCGCAGTCCCAAACACTAAGGCAATCGCTTTACCGGGATGCGTTTGCTGATGCTGGATTTGACGTCGACACCGCAGTCAACCTACCAATTACCAATCAGTACAGAATATTGTCGAAACTGGTCAAAGAAAAGTTTGGCCTTAGTTTTGTTGAGAAGCCACAGCAAGGCGCTGGTTACGACCAAGTGAATGCTTTGCTCGATGCTTACCACAACTTACAGTGGATGACGCATACAATGGCAATGCCGAACAAAGCTATCGGCCTGGACGGTACGCTGGGCTTGGCGCTCCCGCAAAACGCTTGGGGCGGATACCTGGCCGCTTATGTGAATAAAGAAGCAACTACACCAGAATCATACCAGTCTGACGTGAACCCCGTAACCGGTCCAGTCATCTTAATGCCCGGTCGCTCGAACAGCTTCGCTCACGAATGGGGCCATGCGCTAGACTACCATATCTTAGACCGGATCGGGAAAAACTGGGACCGAGGTGTCACTGGTCGTATCCGTACCAACCTTAAAAGTGGCGAAATGGTTTACGCTGACAACGCGCCTCAGAATGTTGTCGAGGCAATGGGCGATCTTATGAACGCCATGTTTATGGACAACGCCGAGGTATCTGCCGAGATAATGAAGTTGGAAAGCGAAGTCGCAAGACTGCAAGCCAAGCAAGACAAGCGTACTAGCGGCAAACCTATTAAGAAGCTGGCTGACACGAAAGAACAGCTGCGTAAGTTACGCGAAGGTAGCACTAAGAAACCAATAGCTAAGTCGCAATACCGAAAGGATGCAGAGACATTTGCCACCGCAAACAAAAGTGACGTCAACTACTGGACCCGCCCAACAGAAATGTTTGCTCGAGCATTCGAGGCTTACATCGCCCGAAACGTGGAAGCGGCTGGCGGCAACACAGAGTTTATTTCATTTGAAAACGAAGCATACGAAATGGCTATGGATAAAGTTAAGGGTGGCGATGACCGCTTGGCGCTAACCTATCCTAACGACACTGACCGGATGCGGATATTCATGGCAATGGATCGGTTGATGGAGGAGTTGCGCGCTGACGTTATTCAAGAGGGTAAAGCCGCAGATGCACCCGGCGATACCGACATGATCGATGCGCAGGCAGAGTTTTACAAAGAAGTCGATCTGACAAAGAAAGAGCGCATCGGGATTATTGCCGATCAAAAGAGAGCCTGGAACGAACACAAGGTTATGCGGCAGAAGATTAGAAGCCGCCCACAGCGTTACAAGTCTGACTTAGCGCGCTTTCAAGATACAGCTGGTGTTGTCTTAATCAATACGAAGCGCGGCATCCTGTTTAACATGGCGAGTAGATACAAAGATAATGCTCGCGCAAAAGCATTGATCGAGAGTGTCATCGCGCGGGTTGCTACCGATCCCGGCTCAACTGATAACCGCGTTACGGTATCGGGCGGAACTTTTGAAGAGGCTGTGCGAGGCGCGTCTAGGCGTTACGCTGGTATATGGGCGGGATTGCTAGAGAAGCACAAGCTAGACAGCTTTGGCGCTTTAGATAACAAGGAACTCCGACTGTTCCTAACAAGTGATGAAACAACACAAGCAAATGCGCCAGACAGAATTAAGCGCGCAGCTGGTGACATCCGCAACAAGTTGCTGAACCCTATGTATGATTACATGCGTAAGAACGGTTTGGATGTAAATTACTTGCCAGAAGGCGGGTTCATGCCTCGCATGATGGACGCTCTTCTTGTTGCTGACAGTAAGGAAAACTTTGTAAACGGTAAGCCAGGAGAGAAAAAGCGCGGGGCAAAAGCGCTGTATTCTGACGTCATCTACGAAAATGAGCTAGGCGCGCTGGATGTGAACGACGCAGAGCAAGCGTCGGCTTTGGTTAAGATGGCGAGAAGCCTTGAAGGCTCGTTAGATGAAAGCACCGCAGATGCGGCTGCGGAACTAAAGTTTAAGCTGAAGCAAATAGAACGCGAAAGCGCAAAGCTGGATGATCCAGAGGTGGACCCAGGTGATGTTGAAGCCAGCATAATGCAGCTTCAAGAGGAAGTGGTGGACTTGCACCAACAGCTTTATGAAGATTTGCGTGATCCCTACAGTACAGAAGCTGCAAATGATTGGTATGATCGAGTTGTTCGCCGTCAAGTTGGCGACATATCGCGTCACGGGGTGCAAGGTAGCTTCGCTAAATCTCGTAAGCTGCCGCCAGAGGCCGACACATACATGGTGGATTTCTACCTCGATCCAACAGAAGCAATAACAAATTATATCTCAGGCGTTACGCGCAAGGTTGAGTATGAAAAACGCTTTGGCACAAAGACCGTTCCAAAGGGTAAGCGCCAACGGACCAGTGGAAACTCTATCGATCCGGCAAGCAATGTTCACGACTTTATGAGCTACGTTTCTGAGGAAATGGCCGCAGCTGGCATGAAGGAACACGAAGTACGCCAAATACAAAAAATTGTAGAAGTGGTTACTGGAACCGGAGCAAATACTGACTTCGCATTAGAAACAGTTCTCAATACTCTTAACACGTTTGGCACTATGGCCTTGCTTCCGAGGGCTGTAATATCAAGCATCGCTGAACCTATGACGGCAGCTATTACAACTGGAAGCGTGACTGACGGGTTTCGTACTTTCGCCTATTCTCTGGACGAGTTTGCCACGTTTGTCAGAGGCCGGACAGCTAGAGAGCGCAAGCAATACTACAAACAGCTAGGCAGCATATTGGGTGTAATCGATCTGCCGGAGAGCGGAGAGGTTATTGCTAACCGTGTCGGAGGTACAGCAGAGGAAGATTCGAAGAACGCAGCGCGCCTCGGTCGGTTCTTTTTTAGGACGGGCTTAGTCTCGATTACTAACGCACAGCGCCGTGGCAGCTTACGGGTTGGCATACGTTACCTTGGTCAGCTTGGAGAGCAATACGCAAAGCCTGCCAGTCCACAAATGAAAGAACGAGCGCGTGAGGTTTTGCAAGACTTTGGCGTCCGTCCAGACGACATGGACCAGTTTGCAGATTTCATGATGAACCTGGAGAAGAATGAGAAAGGCATGTACGAAATTGACAGCATCATAGATCGTTCTGGTGAGCTGTCAGACATGGGCGAGATACTGGCTCTTGCTACACGCCGGTTTACAGACCAAACAATTCAAGACCCTAAGATCATCGACAGACCAATGTATGCGGAAAGTCCTGTGGGTAGAATTGTATTCGGCATCCAGTCGTTTGTTGCTGCGTTCCAGCGCAATGTGCTGATTGCATCAGCAAAGCGTGTTGATCGTGAATACAAAAATAGAGGGGCGGCTTCGGCAACCCTTTATGCCGGTCTAAACGTTGCACTGCCGCTTGGATCGCTCTTCATGACGCACACCCTTGTATCGGCTGTACGCGAAATGCTGCTAAACCCCGACAAGTGGGAGGAGGAGAAGGAAGCCGACAATCTTGAAATGTACCTGCTTACTCTTGGCCTTTCTCGATCTGGATTTACTGGGCGCATGGACCCATTATTAAATGCAATGACGTCACTCAAGTACCAGTCCGACTTGTCAAATATGATGGTTGGGGCTTCTGGTTCGTACTACCTCAAAGCGGTTCAGCGTATGGCTGGCATTCGGCCTGAGTTTATGGGCGGCACAAACAGTCCAAACACGGTATCTGCCGAATACCAATTTGCCCGTGGTGCTTACGATATAGTTGTCCCGTTTGCCTTGAGTATCCTTGCGACACACTCTGGGCTTGGTGGAGTTGCGCAAGCCGCAGCTGGTGTGACGGCAGCTGCTGGTTCGTCGCCGGGTGTTAAGCACTGGGTGCTGCGCAACGTAATATATCAGCTTTATGATGAAGAGTATCGACCTGGGCGATCTGGGCGGAAAAAGAAGTCAGAGGAACGGAGTCCCTGGCAGTGAACAAAATAGATTTGGCTGGCCTAATTGGATTTGTACTGGGAGCTGTTGCAGGATCATCGATCACCGTAAGCGCCCTAATGATGCTTCACTGGTGGTGATGGTGTGGCAAAGACAGCGTTTCGACTTTAGCGCAAACAAAAGGTTAATGCCGCCAATGCCACGGCCCTAGTTACGAAAATACGAATCAAATTTCAAGAGCGCAAATTGCGCCAAAAAACGAAAAACGGCACAATTTGCGCCGCTTTTTGTCCGTTCCTGTCGATCATATGTGGACCTCAATGCTACGAAGCCCCTTATTTTAAGCTGTCGATTGTCGATCAACAACAGACAATCTGGTCGGGCTAGAACTATCTACAAGATAGCACAAGCGATTGAAGTTAAAGTCGATATAAGCGATCAACAACATTTTTTTGCGCCACTTTTTGGGCCAGTTTGGCAGTTACTCATGGACGTCATCCAGATAGTCGGGAGCAAGATGCTCGTAATTTTTCCTGACTGTCTCAACCGTATCCCCCATGAATTTAGCTACTTTCTCGATTGGAACGCCACGGGTAATAGCGCGCGTAGCCCATGTATGTCGAAACACATGCGGATGCAAATCATCTATGTTGAGGCTCTGACCCAAAGACCGCACCGCCTCGTAGAGTGACGACGGCTTATCCAGCACATAATCGTTTATTGCCTCGCTCTTGGCGCGCTCCAGGACTGGTTTCAGCATGGGGCTTATGGACAAGGCTGGCCGTCGTTTGATCGATTGCAAGCGCCCCTGCGGATTGAACTGTATCTGGTTGCGCTCGATGCTGACTTGATCCCACCGCAGCTGCTCGATGGCCGTCTTGCGCTGTGCTGTCTCCATTGCCAGCATCACGAACCGGCCGACCCTCGACATGCGGTTTGATGGGCGTCGTCCACGTCCGTTGATGACGTGGTTCGAGCAAGTATCGCGAAGCAACTGCACCTCGTCCTCAGTCAGTACCCGATCTCTGGGCGGTGATGGCGGCGGAAGCTCGATGTATGGTATAAGGTCGTGAGGTATTCTTTGTTCGCGTGGTTCCACCCGCTCGTTCATAAAGCGCAGACAAGCGCGCAGCCGTTGCAGTTCACCTCGAATTGTACCTGATGCAGCCTTGCTGTAGCCGACTAATCCGTTCTTGCGCAGCTCAATGTACTTTTTACTGTCTTCTCGCTCGATATGGCTTACTGGCATCCAGCCAAAATACGCATTTAAGTTGTTTACTATTGATGGGTAGCGAACTTCACTTAGCATTCGGCCCTCAACCCATTGTGACATCCATAGGTCTAAGCACACCCTTACAGTTGGGTCTTGCACTACCTCGGTGAAAATTTTGTGATCTTTCAGCCAGCCCGAAAACCGCAGCGTTGCGATTTCCTGATCTGTCGTCCTAAGCGATACTCTTTTGCTGCGTCCGTCTTCTCGGAACGCGACATACCACTTTCCGTTTTTGTGTTGTTGCAGCTCTGGTGGCTTTGACATCGTGATACCTCTATAAATCTCTCAACTGCTACTTGGGGGATGCGAACAGCGGTGTTTGTCAGTCGAATGGTGGGGAGAAATCCGTTTGTTCTGTACCTGGTGATCGTCTTGATCGACACTGACAGCAAACGTGCAGCCTCCTTTTGCGTAAGAAGCTGCATCGGTTTAACCTTTTAGAATATTCATGACCTCGAGAGCCTTGGCTGCGGGAACCTTCATGTTCACGCGCAACCAGAAATTTTCGGCATCGCTCTCGATGGATTTGATTTCAAGCGTTGGCTGCTCGGCAGCGTTTGCTTGCGCGTCATAGTTAGGAAACAGCACGTCAACCTCAACATCTAGTGCGTCGGCCAATTTGGTAAGGTTCTTTGGCGAAGGCACTGAACGGCCTCGGACGTACTGGCTGATCGAATCTCGACCCATCCCAGACGCGCGCGATAGATCGCTTTGTGACATGCGCTTTTGCATCATGAAATTGTACAGTCTTTTGCCAAATTCCTGTCTAGTGAGAATTTTTTGGCTGTAATCTATGCTATTGTCTGGGCTATTACCGCCCCTAGTCATTATCGATTTTGTCATCTTACTCCCCAAGCAATCGACACCTTTTGACTGACAATGTGCATATATCTGCCAATTTGGCAATGTAATTTTTTTTATAATTTATATTGACCCGCCACATGGGCTGTGCTTTTAATCACCAAATACGACTTTCTAACTACAAGTGGCACGTTATGAAGACAAACATATCTATAAATACGAGACTTCTTGTCCGTGATTTCGGTGGGCTTACCGCAGCAACACACGGGCTAAACGAAGTAGGACATCAAATCACTAAAAATGCAGTCGATAAATGGCGCAGGCGCGAAAGCCTGCCGTCGGAGTCGATGTTGGCGTTTGCCGTATTGGCAAAACAAAAGAACCAGCGTTTCGACTTGCTGGATTACGTTATCAAAAAAGGAGATGTAAGGTGAAAGAGATTGGAAAACTAGACAATGCTTCCTGGTGGCCTGTGTGCACCTGGGGGTGGATGGCAAACGGCCCTGGCAAAGCGGGGCCAGTTTCATGGATGACAATGTAATAAAATTAGTCAAAAACCAATTTGACGTAAGCTATGAATTAAATGAGTTTGAGCAAGAGCTAAAAGAACTAGAGGTTCTTAGCCCAGCAAAAATGCACATACAATCCTTGGTAGCTGAAATCGCAACAAGCGAAAATATTGACTTCGAGGTACGGCTGGACGCTGCGCGCGTTTTGCTAGAAAGCTCAGACCTATTTCCAATATTTTTCAAATTGGAAGGCGGTCACGAAATGCTTCAACAGATCATAAAGGATAAATTGCGTGATAGTGTACGGAATTGATCCTGGCTTGTCTGGCGCAATAGCGCGCTTTGATCTGACGGAGGGCTTTCTTGAAATTCACGACATGCCAATCATGGAAGTGAATAAAAAGAAATCTGTATCTCCGCAGCTCGTTAGCGATATATTGCGCCAGCAACACGCTCCAGTTTACATTGAAAAGGTGGGCGCTATGCCTGGGCAGGGTGTCTCTTCGATGTTTAGCTTTGGCCGCTCCTACGGTGTATTGCTGGGGTGTGCTGCTGGATTGCAAATGCCGACCACTGTTATAACGCCTGTCGAGTGGCAGCGCGCGCTCAAATGCCAAAAAGGCAAAGACGGCAACAGGCAACGAGCCTGTGAACTATTCCCTGCATACAGCCAGCTGTTCGCCCGAAAGAAGGACGACGGCAGAGCGGATGCTGCTTTACTCGCCTATTATGGCGCTTTATTTGTCGAGAGTGTTGATTATGACGGATGACATAAACGGATTTATAACGCATGGCATCAAGCGGATCAGCGTGTCAAACGTGAACAAATTCAGAGAAGCCCCTGATGCGTGGGCTTGTCAATACTTGGGCGGTCATCGCTTTCCGACTGGCTGGGCTGCGGTCCAAGGCCAAGCCGTTGAGAGCGGCGTTGAGCTTGGGCTGTTCGGCGGTGGCGGCATCGATGATTGCGTCAAGGAAAGCATCGATCAGCTTAAAAGCGCTTCGATGGTGCTGAACAACCGCCCAGAGGAACTGGAGAAGCGCATTCCGATTGTCACGCGGATGACTGAAACCGCACTCGAAAACCTTATGCCGCTCGGCGCACCAGAGAAGCCGTCAGAAGGCAAACGGCAGCACAGCGTTGGTATCGACGTGAGATTTCGAGAGGGTCCAGGCGGCACTGTACCTTTGTTGGGTTTTCTCGACTTTTACTATCCACAACACAACCTCGTTGTTGACCTCAAAACGACGTCGAAATCGCCGTCAAAGTGGTCACTGGGCCACGGAATACAAGCTGCCGTCTATCAAAAAGCCATCGAAAGCATGACCGGCAAGAAGCCTGCCGTCAAATTCGCATACGCGCTGACGCGAAAGAAAGACCCCTACGTCGAGTTGGAGCTGACCGACGAAGATGCGGCCGACTTTCTCAAGCAGTTTAAACAAACGGTAATCCAAATGGAGGCTCTACTTAGCATGACGGACGACAGCCAGAAGATCATCAGTGTGCTGCCGCATAATCCAGACACCTTCTATTGGAACAATGCCGAAGAAATCCGCAAGACATTCTACGGCTCCTGATGCGTATTGGTTCACCGTCCAGAATGACACAGAGCCAACGGTCTTAGAAGTGCTGTGGCTACGGGTCATAGAACAAGCGTGGCGCGACTGTCACGACATAGACAACAACGATGTCTACAAGGCGCGCGATGCTCAAGAAGCGCTTTGGTGGGTCATCGAAAACGACAATGACTTTGACGCTGTGTGCAACCTCGCTGGCGTCAATCCAGACCAATTTCGTGCAGTCACGCTTAAATCTGTGACTGAACGATATGACCGGGCTTTCCTGGCCCAAGTGTTCGCCCAACACTTTAATTTTGGGCGCTAAACAACGGACTGCAAAGGATACTCAATGCCGTTAAATTTTGTAAACGAAGGTGGTGGAGGCGCATTTGTGCGTTTCTCAGTAGAAGATAACGAGTGGCTGCGCTCAAGCGAAGGTGGCGATCTCAAAGAATTTGATCCGTCAAGCGGCGTTGTCGTTGACGTTGCAAACGTTCAGCTGGGCTGGCTCAAGCTATCCGGTGGACGTGATTGGGTTGAATGGCCCAGCAATGATCCGACAAAAGCACCTCGCCCCAGCGATCAGCACAAGCAAGGCTTTCTCGTAAAGATGTTCAGCAGCAAGCTGTTTGGCGACGAGCCTGTGCGTGAGCTTTGCACCAGTCAGACCGGCATGAATATCTTTATCAAGAAATTGTACGAAGAATGCGAAGCCTCGCCCGACTTCAAGGCTGGCAAAGTACCAGCAATTGCAATCACCAAAGCCAAAGAAAAAATGAAGATCGGCGCTGGTTCCACCCGCGTCCCGCCATACGAAATCAAAGCATGGATGGACCGACCTTCTGAGTTAGCTGGCGGTTCGCCTGTGGCCGCAGCTCCTGCTCCTGATGTTTCGACCTCTTCCGCATCAGGGGCCGACGACGACGTTTCTTTCGAAATCTAGTCGTCATCACTGGGGGGCGGTTCGCTGTCCCCCTTTTTTACTAACTTGGGGTCAATCATGGCAGATAAATTAAGATGGGCGAAATTCTGGGCCGACAAAGGCTTCAGTGTTGTACCAGTCCACTATGTAAAAGAAGACGGATCATGCAGCTGTTCGGCTGGCGCGGGTTGCGACAGTCCAGGCAAACACCCAGCACCCTCACGCTGGAAGCGGTATCAAGAAAAACGTGCCGACGACGACCAGCTAGAAATGTGGTTCGAGGGTCGATTCAAAGATTACAATATCGGTGTGGTCACTGGCTCCATCAGCGGCAACGTGTATGCCGTGGATGTTGACGTCAGCGAAGGCAAGGTAGGGCAAGAAACGCTCGACGATCTATCGATGGCAAATGACGACATTCCAGAAACCTTTGAGCAGCGCACCGGATCAGGTGGAAAGCATATCTTTCTGCGCGCACCCGAAGGCACAGCAATCATTACAGGAAAAAACGTCCTAGGCGATGGCATAGACACGCGCGGCGAGGGCGGGTTCGTTGTCGTCGCACCATCTAATCACAAATCAGGTGGTAAATACCGGATAGAAGACTGGGCGCTGAACAACGAAATCGCAGACAGTCCCGAATGGGTGACGCAAATCAGCAAGACAGACGCAGCGCGATACGACGACACAACCATCCAAGACAAGAAAACCGATATGTTTGGCGACCTCACGGATGGCCGCGAAGGCTACATGGTCGAGCTGATCTTGGGAACCATCCGCACATGGTGGGTAACAAAAGGTGTGCTGCCGACAGTCGAAGAGCTGGTTGATGACGCTTGGCCCACGTTTGAACTAAAAGCAAAAGCCCGTGGCTCGTCGCTGGCCGACGACGGCCGTGGCAAAGACCTGTTCCAACGAAAGGCTTGGTATCAGCTCAAACGCGCAAACAACAACGAACTCCGCATCCTGCAAAACGTCGAGCCAGGATCGGAAGCAAATACTGGGGTGCAGTCGTTCACTGCTGCCTCCGGTATGTCCGAAGGCCCTTCGTCAGTGACCCCAAGCTCTGACGAGGGCTTTCGGATTTCAGATTGGGGCATGAACCGATACGTCGGGGAACCGCCAGAAATGGAATGGCTGATCGATGGCGTCCTCCCAAGGCGCGTACCCGGCCTTATTTCTGCGATTGGCGGTTTGGGCAAGTCGTTCATGCTCTTAGACCTTGCCATGAAAGTCGCGGGTGGCGATCAAGGAATGCACCGCGAAGACGCGCTTGGAGGGGACGTCGTTCATAATGGCAAGGTCGTTTATTTCGGGGCAGAAGACAGCGCCAATAGTATGCACAGACGCATATCGAGTATCGGAGGCCCGAACCTCAGAGATCGAGCAGCCGGAAACCTGTTTGTCGTGCCAATGCCAGATGCAGGGGGACCAACGCCGCTCATTGTCAACGCAATGGGCCAATACAGCGTGACACCCGCATTCGTAGAAATACGCAAGCAGTTGCTCGATCTTGGAGACATCGCGCTAATCATTATCGATCCGCTCCAAGCATTCGCAGCTGCCGACATCAACACCGATCCAGCAGCAGCGCAATACTGGTGGTCGCTCATGTCCCACCTGTGCGTCGAAACAGGCGCAAACATCCTAATCGCGCACCACATGCGAAAGGATGGCGCGTTTAACATAACAAAGGCCAGCCAAGCCAGAGAAGCGATCAGAGGAACAACGGCGCTCGTCGATGGCGCAAGGTGGGCATACAGCCTCTGGGCAATGAATGAAGCTGACGAACTGGTTCTAGCGCAAAAGTTAGACATCGAGGCGGGTGTCGGCCAATGCGCCCAGGGTGCAGTCGTCAAAACAAACGATCAGTGCGACATGCACATCCGCAGCTTCATTAGAGGCGAGACTGGACTGCTGATTGATCGAACAATGGAAATCAGTGGAATCCTAGACGCATCAACGAAGCTCGACAGAGGCCAGACGCAAGCCGTTTTCGACGAAATCTATCGTCGCTGGAACACGTCAGAGCCGTTTTCAATGGCCGTCAACACGCAGCGCAGCCTCCAGACTTTCCTACATTCCGACTATGGAATGCCGAAACGCGCCGCCAAGTCATACATCAAGGCGTGGAGCGACCAAGGCTTCATCGAAAGCGCGGTCCACGACAGCAAAACAAAGACAAAGGGCATTAAAGTAATAAAGACGCCCGACCAGCAACAATGGAGGGCATACTCGTGACCGACTTCGAAAAACTAATGGTCGAAGCAATCAAACGCCAAGCCGAAATCATGGTGCTGGACCTCAAACGTAAACCGCAACGCCTCACGCAAGTCCAACGCGCGGAAAACATCGTCGCAATCGCAGAGAAGCTGATCCGTGACTAAGTGGATCGATTGCCCGACATGCGAAGGCGAGGGCGAATACCTCGTCGAAGTGCCAATGCGCCAGAGCTTCACCCGTGACATCGGGGAATACGAAACGGAATGGCAAACCTGCGAAGATTGCAACGGTGAAAAACAGATCGAAGAAGAGGAAGACGAATGAACGAGATTTGTAGAACGTGCGGCATAAAGAACGAAAACCCAGAATACAAAAACTGCGAAACTTGCCGGAAATACTGGAGAGAGCAGCAGCGGAAAGTCGATGGAAACGCCGCGAAAGTGGACCGGATGCAGTCGAAAATCGCAACGCAAAGAAACGAAATTGCAATGCTAACGCGCAAGCTCGAAGCCGCAACAAAAGAGAAATTGCAGCTCCTAAACGACATCAAATGGCTACGCGGCGAAACACCCGAAAATCGTCACTTCCGCCAAAAATCTCGCACTTCCGCTGGCGGAAGTAACGCAGGGGAACCTTCGAAATTGGCGGAAGTGAAGGGGGGGAACCCCGAAAATTGGCGGAAGTAATAAATGAGACAGCTTCAAAATATCGGAAAAGTGGCGGAAGTGGGCGGAAGTGGGGCGGAAGTAAACCCCCGTACCCCCTTAACACTACTTCCGCCAATGCGGATTAGTAGTGTATCGGAGGAGGTACGACGTGACGACGAAAACGAGATATAGCGAACCAAAGAAGAGCCGAAAAAAAGTTGTAGCGGATGACAGCTGGAAAGCACCAGCGATGTTCTCGGATAAACGATCTGACATTTGTTACGCAGCTATAAGATCCGTCGACAAGGTGGCCCGTGATCTGGAAATGAAATGGGGGATCGGAAAACTGGAAGAACTAGCACCGCCTAAACTTGCCGTCGCATTCGAACAAGCCAGACAAAACTTCTCTGATGCTGCGCTAGGCGATGACCACAACTACCTAGTCCAAAAAGCCGACAACCTGATCCAAGGATGGAAAGCCGTCGAAGCATACGCAATCAAAAATGGAAACACCCCCGGCGATGCCGAAGTCTGGTACGCAATCGCTCCACCTGATGCCGGTGGCGACAAATTCGCAATCGTAAAACATGAAGCCGACACCGCAGCCGTCGACCGAACAGAATACCCAAAGGTATACAGCCTCGATGAAATCTGCCGGATCATTAAAGCCGTCGAAACAGACATGATTGCCAAAACCAAAGAAATATTCCCTGACGCCAAAATCACAAAGATCACACCAACCAAAGGAAAGGTTATACTCGATGACGAAATCCCGTTCTGAAGAAATGGACGCAACACCATCACCCCGACAACAGATGCTCCGTGAAGCCGAGCAACTGGTAGCAAATGGACGCAACAAGGAATATGGAGACCCAACCACCAATATGCAGCGAACCGCAGAGATGATGGCCGCATATCTGGGATACCGAACAGGCAGAGAATTAGAGGCGCACGATGTCGCCGCGTTCGGTATCATCCTCAAACTTGGTAGACTGGCACACGATCCAACAAAACTCGACAGCTGGACAGACGTCGCCGGTTATGCCGCTATTGGTTACGAGGCAATAAAAAAGGCTGACACAAATGCCAGCCTCTTCGATGCCCTTGTTGATGCGGTCAACTCTACTCCTCTTCAAGAAACACCTCGTCCCCAATCTCCTCCGGGAGCTCAACAGTGACGACGCGATAACGGCACTTTTTACAGCGCCGCACTCGCCGGACAGTCCAAAAGCCATATTTTGAATGGTGGCGGCTTTCTTCCGTGTTCGTTCTCGTCTTGCATTCTGGGCAGAGGATTATTGACATCATTGGCCCCTATTGGTTTGGGGCGATCAATACGCCGCCTTTTACTTCGATTTGAATGAAGTCATAAGATAAGGCTTCAGCGTGTTTGTCATAATCAAAATATTGTTTAATCCACTCGCCACCACCTAAGTCGTTGCACGCCATCATCTCGTCGGCAAACTCGTCTGCATAGGCTTGGAAATTGTCATGAATGCCATAATTCTCGTCAAGCACATGCTGCGCTGTACCTTTGTCGTTAGGAAATTCATCGACAACCGCTGACACAATATCCGCGTCAAAGTCAGACCCCTCGACCATCTCAACAAAATCACAAATAGATTGCAGACTTGGATACTCGCCCAAGTCGGGAAAGCCGTCATAATCGTGAATTGCGTGCTCCTCTGCGCCTTCCGCCGGGCTGGTATCGATCACCTTGGCAACCTCTGCCGTCAGCTCCTCGATGTCGCTGGTCGGCTCGATCCAGCTGCCGTGCAAAATCCCCTGATTGTATGAGGCAAGACATGCGATATAAATTTGCATTGTGTGTTCCTTTTTGTTTGCGCTTGATGTGATAACATCTAGGAACGCCCCCGAAGGGGCGCTCTCCGCTGGTATCATCCGCCAAAAGCCAAAAGAGTGACCAGCATGACGCACAGCGCCAATATGCCCACCAAATCGCCTGCTAGCTCCGCTGGGTTGCGTGTGTAGTATGTGAACGCCTCTTTAATCTGTTCCATTGTGCTCATGTCCTCATTATCCGGCATTGTTGGCCGTATGTATCAACAGTGTTTCGATATTTGCTTTGATTTGCTCGACGGTCTCGTCTGGCACAACTGACGCAAAGCGCCCGACTTGCTCCATTGCCTCGGCAAAACGATCATTGTTCGGCGCAGTGATTGCCAAAATTAAAGCATTATGCAGGCCGTCTGACGGTGTGCGTAGTGGTTCGATCAAATGGTCTAGCATGACTGCTCCTGTTTCTTTTCTTCGATTAGGTCTTCCAGATCGGTCTGGCGCTCCCCAACCTGGGAAGCGCTGCCGTTGTCAAATATGTCCAGCTGTTTCGCTGGGCGGGGTTGTTCGGGTGTTGCAGGCCATCCGGCTAATCCAAGGGGCATCATGCGCCCCCCTTGTTCAGTTCCTGGCCAGCTGCAATCAACTGTGCAGCCGTGCCACCTGTGTTGATGATCTTTAGATCGGCCTTTTTGCGGTCCCAGTAAGTGCAATCGGCCTCCTCCTTGACAGCTGCGCGCGTGTAATCGCCAAACTCGTCGTGAAACGTGCCTGTTTCTTCGTCGCGAACAAATAACGTGTAATAATTGGCCATTACATCACCGCCAGTTCGAGAGCGTGTGATTGTATGCGCTCGATGCTGTCCCAGTTGCGCACGTCGCTGCTGGTGCATGTGCGCTCGGTGTAGTTCCACTCGACACCCTGCGCCTTGCACGTCGTGTGCAGTTTGTAGGCGTCGCAGTCTTCCTCGAGGGCAAATACGCGCTCGCCATCGATCACGCTGGTATATGAATAGTGGCTGAAGTCATTGGCCGTGAGGCCCAGTTTCTTGACTTCTTTGGCTGATACAATCAACCAGCCGTGGCCTGCGTCGCTTTCGTGCATTACATTAATCATTGTAGTTCCTTTCGTTTGCGCTTGTTGCCGGTGTCGACCACCAGCTATCGACAAACTGCCAAAATGGCCGATAGTTGTCAACACAGTTGCGCAATAGTATTATTAAGAGGGGAAACAGCGAGGGCAGCAGCCGTGGGAATGATAAGACAGAGACAGGCGACGGATCAGCAGAAAGGGTTCGTCAGCTACCTTGTAGCGGAAAACAAGAAACCCACAGAGGCCGCACGTCTGGCCGGTTATGCATATCCCAAGCAAGCAGCGTATGAACTGACCCGTAATCCATCCGTGATGCTACTTATCCGGCAGGCAAGACAAACACTCTATCAAACCGACTTGGCCAATCTGGCAGCTGATACGCTGCGCGTGGTGATGGTGGACCCTGATGCACCGGCCTCGGCCAAGGTTTCAGCAGCGCGCACGGCGCTCGAGCTGGCCGGAGACCTCAACAAGAACGGCGAAGGCGCAGCGGATGGGCGCAGCCTCGCTGAGATGACACCCGATCAGCTGGCAAGCATGATCGATCGTTGGGAAGCAGAGCGCGCCGACATGGCAAAAGACGTGACAGCGGCGCAAAACGACGAATAAACGCAATCAAAACAACGGATCGAATGGTGCATGTGGGACCATTTGCGCTGCGGGGTATAGTAGTGCGGCCCCCGACCGACCCCACCCCCCGGCATGGTCCGCACCCCTGGCCTCAGCGTATTATGGACGTCCCTACAAATTTTGTGGGATTTTGAACATTTCACGCGTTTTGTTGATTGCTGCGCGCAACAGCGGTATAATGCAAGCAACATTAACGGATAATGGCGGACGTTATGAGTTTGTACGAGAACATGAACGCGCAGAAGAAGTCTGGCAAGTCTCGGTCCAAGTCGAAGTCGACGATCAGTCCGAAGGCGTATGCTGATATGAAGGCTGGTTTTCCGAATAGCAAGAAGAACAAGGCTAAGAAGTCGGCATCACGGACCAGCAAGGCTATGGGGTACGGTTGATGCAGTCTAACCCACGTCGTCTTATGGATAAGCGGGTTGAGGATTTGGGTGTTGTTTCACCTAGTCGTCGGCATACTGGCAAGCGTGTCACATTGAAGCGTTTAGGCAAGCTATTGGGTTCGTCTGGACTGAAGAGCAAGCGGAGAGCTTAATGGCACAACCACGGGATTACACACGGCAGTATAACTTTAGCGATTATCAGGCTACCAGTCCCAGCGATCCTCTGCGGGGTTCGGAGATTGACGGTGAGTTGAATTCGGTCAAGCTGACGTTGGATGATTTGAATGCGAACATTGCGAAGATACAGCGCGACGATGGTAAGATTGGGAATGCGACTGTTCACAAGGATGCGTTTGACCAGGCTGCGTTAGCGTTAATTAATAGTGCTTTTACTCCTCGCGGTGACTGGTCTACGGCGACGTCTTATGCTGTGAATGATGCTGTTGATTTCAATGGTGCGACGTATGTTGCGACTGTTGCGCATACATCGAGCGCGGCTTTTGCGACTGACGACGGTTTGGACCGTTGGATATTGATAGCGAATGCTGCGATTTCTGGCACTGGTTCTGCTGTTGACAAGTTTGAGGGTGATGCGTCTACGACGGCGTTTACTTTATCGTACAGTTACACTGGTGAGACTGCTGTACAGGTTTTTGTTAATGGGGAGTTATTGAACCCTGTTGATGATTATACGTTATCTGGTTCGACTTTGACGTTATTTACGGCTCCAGGATTGCCGACTGTTGCAGGCAATGAGAACATCATTGTTTGGGGTGCGTCTGTTGTTGCGCAGGCTGCTGCTGCTGATGCGTCTGGTCATGAATCGAATGCGAGTGGGTTTGCTGACGAGGCTGAGAGCTGGGCGTCTAAGACGAATGGGATTGTAGAGAGTACGGATTATTCGTCTAAGGCATGGGCGACGGGTGGTACTGGCGTTGATACGGGTTCTGGTTCTGCGAAGGACTGGGCTTCGAAGGTTAGTGGGACGGTTGGCAACACGACTGAGTATTCATCGAAGTATTGGGCGACGCAGGGCGATGTTCCGATTGTTGCGACTAACATTGCATCGATAAACACTGTTGCCGGCATTGCGTCTGACGTGACTGTTGTTTCTGGCGTCAATGCTGCGGTTACGAATTTAAGTGGTATTAGCTCTGATGTAACTACTGTTAGCGGGATTAGCTCTTCTGTATCTACAGTTAGTGGCGTTAGCTCGGATGTCACGACTGTTGCTGCAAACATTGGTTCGGTAACGACTGTTGCGACTAATATTGCTAAGGTTATTACGGTTGCTAACGATTTGACTGAAGCGATTAGCGAAGTTGAGACTGTTGCCGGTGATTTGAATGAGGCGGTTAGTGAGATCGAGGTTGTTGCTGGTGCGATAACGAATGTCGATTTAGTTGGCGGTTCTATATCGTCTGTTAATACGTTGGCTGCTATAAGCACTGCTGTAAGTGACCTTGGCGCTATATCGTCTAATGTGACGACGGTTGCTGGGATTGCGTCTAATGTGACGACTGTTTCGGGCATATCTTCAAATGTAACTTCGGTTGCTGGTATTAGCACTGAAGTGACTAATTTAAGTGGTATTTCGGGAGATATTACTTCTGTATCTGGCATTGCGTCTGACGTGACTACTGTTTCTGGCATTAACACAGACGTTTCTGTTGTTAGTGGTATATCGTCTAATGTGACGACTGTTTCGGGCATATCCTCTGATGTGACTACGGTTTCTGGAATAAGTGGCGATGTAACTTCTGTTTCTGGTATATCGGCTAATGTGACGACGGTTGCAGGTATATCAGCTAACGTGACGACGGTTGCTGGTGATACTGCTAATATTGGTACTGTAGCTACAGACTTGGGTGGCTCCGACAATATAGGAACCGTTGCTGGATCGATTTCTAATGTAAATAGTGTTGGCGGATCGATAGCTAATGTTAATACTGTTGCGACTAATCTTACGTCAATAAACAGTTTTGCAAACTTATATAGGACTGGTTCTTCTGACCCGACGACTGGTCTTGACGAGGGCGATTTATTCTACAACAGCGCTAGCAATACATTAAAAATTTACACTGGTTCAGCTTGGGAGGCTGGCGTCACTGCTGGCTCTGGCTTCTTAGCGCAATCGTCTAACCTATCAGATTTGGATAACGCTTCTACTGCCCGTACTAATTTAGGGCTTGGCTCTGCGGCTACTACAGCGGCAAGCGACTACGCAACTGTGGCGGCGGTAGACGCCAAAGCAACAAAAGGTTTTGCGATAGCTGCGGCAATCGTATTTGGATGAGGACAAATAAATGACCGTAGTAAATTTAATTAACGTAGCAACAATCACGCCTGTTATGGCGGCGGGTGCGGTGACAACCAGCCGAGTTTCGATTGTTGATGTAGCCGCTGACAAGGTTGCCAAGATAAACTCGCTTATCATTGCTAATATTGACGGTACAAACGCCGCAGATGTGACGGTTGAAGTCAGTACGGATGACGGTGTGACTTACGTTCCGATTGCAAAGGATGTGTCCGTCCCTTCGGATGAAAGTTTGGTGGTCGTAAGTAAGGACAGCGGTTTTTACTTAGACGAGACAGACATCTTAGCGGTGAGCGCATCCGCAGCCAGTGATCTCACATACTTAGTTAGCTACGAATTAATGACAGATTAATTCTGGCTATGAAAGGATAATGAATTGAAAACTATTGTAGAAACGTCAACCGGCTTAAGCAAGTATTTACTTGATGATGACGTTGTTATCACCAGCACTGTCGATGGCATTACAGTAGGAAGCCCGCCTACTAACATAATCTGTGACCTAAACATTAATACCATCACTATTACTGAAAATATTAGTAATGCTCCGTCCGATTGGGCGGGAAACAAGTACACATTTGACGGCACGGCGTGGACACTAAACCCAGATTGGGTTGAACCTGAGAACGTCGATAATCCTGATGATGTGTTGGAGTGACTGCTATGAAATTTATAGGAAAAAATAAAAACGATAAAAGTGGCTTTAAGGCTGTAGCTTCTGGAACATTAAGTACAGGGGACACAATTGTTTTAAATTCTGATGGCACTGTTAGTGCGGTTGGTGTTTCTACCACCCCTCAAAGTATAGGTTCTCCAATAACTTTTGACTCAGATTTAGTGAATTATGTCAATGTTGTCCACGACACCTACAATGACAGAATTGTAGTTTTGTATAAGGATTTTACAGGTTCCGACGATGGTGTTGCTGTTGTCGGTACGGTTTCTGGTTCGACTATCACGTTTGGTTCTGAGACTCAGTTTGAATCTGGAACCACTAACTTCATAGCCGCTTGTTTTGATAGCTTTAATAACAAGGTCATAGTTTCTTTCACTGATGCCAGTAATAACAACTATACAAAGGCAGTTGCGGGAACAGTCAATCCTGCCACAAACACAATAAGTTTTAGCATCGCAAATACTTTAATTGCAGCAATGTCTTTTCAACAAGCACTTGCTTTTGATACCAATAGTAACAAAACTGTGTTTGTGGGTCGGGATAGTAATGCGTCGAGACCACCTTACTACAAACTTGTTTCTAAAGTTCTTACGATAAACGGTTTTGGTGAAGTAGCTTGCGACGATGTGGGTGTTGGCTTAGGCACTAGCAACAGTACACATACTGAAATCTGTTCGTGTTTTGACAGTAGTACTAACCGAGTTGTCGTAGCATGTAAAAACAATAGCGCAAGTAGCCGAGGGACTGCTTTTGTAGGTGAGGTTGGTGTAGGTAACGCTATTACTTGGGGTAGTGGCGTTCAGTTTGAACTGGGTTCAACGGCAGCTATTTCAATAGCGTTTGATAGTAGCTCAAATAAGGTGGTGATTGCGTATCAAGACGGTGGCAATTCTAGCTACGGAAAAGCAGTTGTAGGCACGGTTAATCCTTCTAATAATTCGATAAGTTTTGGTACTATTCGTACTTTTGCAAGTAAGTTCATAGACAAAACGTCAATCGCCTTTGATAGCATTAATAACAAAATGGTTATCAATTATGTTGATCGTTCGGCAGCGCCACTTTACGCTGGAAAATACTTGGTAGCAACGGTCAGTGGTTCAGATATTACATTCGAAACAGAGCAATCATTTTCTGACACTAACCCAATTTATCAAAACAACAGCACATTTCATGCTCCTTCCAAACAGGTAGTGATGGGGTATCAGTACGGCAATGCGTCAGGGAAAGTAAGTTTATTTAAAAATACTATCACAGCTACAAATCTTGAGAGCGATAACTTTATAGGGACAGTTTCAGACGGCTATGCCTCTGGACAAACTGCAACTATAAATGTTTCTGGATTCATAGATGATAGTCAATCTGGCCTCACTTTGGGGCAAAGTTACTATGCTCACGGTGATGGAACTATTAGTACAACTGCGTCAGACCCAGTTGTTTTTGTAGGCACTGCGGTATCAGGTACTGAACTTCGGATTAGTGAACCATCTGGTACTATTTTAAGGCCGGGGACATTTGGTGGGGGCATTGCTGTCGATGGAGACACTGTTGTAGATGGTGAGTTTATAGCCGACAGCTACAATGAAACCTACGCAGCGGTTACATCGTCCAGCAACGCCACAACGGTCAACTGCGAAACAGGTAACGCATTTAGCCACACGCTGACAGAGAACACCACGTTCACGTTCAGCAACCCACCTGCAAGCGGCACTGCGTACAGCTTCAGCATTGAGATTATTCAAGACAGCGGTGCATCCGGCTACACAGTTAACTGGCCCTCTGTTAATTGGCCTGCTGCTACGGCTCCTACGATCACAGCAACGGCAAGTGCAAAGGACATCTTCGTGTTCTACACCCGTGATGGCGGAACAACTTGGTATGGGTTCACTGCGGGTCAGGCTCTAGGATAAGGAGCTTATAAAATGGCTACGAAAAAGAAGTTACTTCAAGCGGCGGCTGGTAGTGCTGGCGGTGCTGGCGGTCTTGATATTCCAGATGTGTTCAGCACTTATTTGTATTCTGGCAATAGTTCCGCTCAGACTATTACTAACGGCATAGACCTTGATGGAGAGGGTGGGCTTTGGTGGTTAAAGAGGCGTACCGGAACGGGAAGCCATGCACTTTATGACTCTACACGGGCAACTGGTTCAGAGCATTTTCCTCTTTTTTCTAACAGCAACATCGCAGAGTATGATGACTTTGATACTACCCCAACATCCACTGGGTTTACTATAAATAGTACAAGTTCTGGTACGGTGAATGAAACAGGACAAGACTACGTTTCTTGGACATGGCGGAAGGCTCCGAAGTTCTTTGATTGCGTGACATGGACCGGGGATGGAGTAGCTGGTAGAACCATTAGCCATAACCTAAATAATGAAGTCGGCATGATTATCGTGAAAAGAACAAACGGGAGTTTTGATTGGATTTGTCAGCATAGAAGTTTGTCTGCTGGCTATGTTTTGTATTTAAACCAAACCTCTGCACAGGACAACAACCCCGGTGCATTTACAACTACTTTGCCAACATCTAGCGTCTTTTCTGTTGGAGATAATAATAAAACTAATGAAAGTGGCGGCGAATACGTAGCCTACCTCTTCGCCCACAATGACGGTGATGGTGATTTCGGGCCTGACAGCGATCAGGATATTATCAAGTGTGGGAGCTATACTTATTCCAATGGCCTTGAGGTTAACTTAGGTTTTGAACCTCAGTGGTTATTGTACAAACAATCAAGCACATCTGGTCACTGGAGGATGGTTGATAACATGAGGGGATGGGGAGCGCCTTCTACAGAGAAGTTCTTATATCCTAATTTAACAAATGCGGAAGCCGCTGGCGGTCAAATAGACTTAACTAGTACAGGTTTTAGAGTGCATGATGCTGGGACAGGTGACTACATCTACATGGCAATCCGCCGTGGCCAACTAGCTGTGCCAGAGGATGCGACTGATGTGTTTGATATTTATCAGAACGAAAGCACTGCAACAGTTCCCGCTTGGCAGCACCCATTTGCTGTGGATTTTGGTGCTTATAAAGCAGCGTCTAGCGTAGAAGATTGGTGGGTTAGCTCAAGATTAATCCAAGGCAAAACTATTCGCTTTAATACTGATAATGTTGCAACGAGTTCAGCGGGTAGTGCGTTCGATTATATGGACGGATGGTTTACATCAACCACTACGCAAACTGACTATCATTCATGGGCTTGGAAGCGTGCGCCGAATTTTTTTGATTGCGTTTGTTACACGGGGACGGGAGCAAATAGGACTGTCAGCCACAACCTAAATGCCTCGCCAGATATGATATGGTGTAAGTCACTGGAAACGGTTTCCTCAAGCAATGATTGGGCGGTCTACTGCTCTGCCTTTTCAAACCCTACCGACACAAACTTAACACTAAATTCGTCCGGTGGACAAAACACAGGTTCGGGTGGAATTCTATGGAACAGCACTGCCCCAACAAATTCTGTTTTCTCACTTGGAACTTACAACGGGGTAAATCAATCCGGTAAAAAATACATTGCATATCTTTTCAGTACCTTAGCTGGGGTAAGCAAGGTTGGTTCGTATGCTGGTTCAAACAGCGACCAGACTATTGACTGTGGATTTACGGCAGGTGCTAGGTTCGTCCTTATCAAGAATATCTCTAGAAGTAGCGATTGGATAGTTCTTGATAGTGTCCGTGGAATTGTCTCTGGGACTGATCCGTTTTTAAGGCTCAATGATAATACGTCTCAAAACTCTGCGGCAGACTACATTGACCCTGATAACA
>Ga0206682_10000676_pt1 | contig 35929 bp, 34 predicted proteins | sample M240m12015metaG_FD_155444 | JGI IMG/M metagenome (GOLD analysis project Ga0206682, IMG submission 155444) | Ammonia-oxidizing marine archaeal communities from Monterey Bay, California, United States - M2 40m 12015 | ecosystem: Environmental > Aquatic > Marine > Intertidal zone | place: USA...
GACCTATAAAGAAACGCTTTACTTCGTCGCAAAATGTTTGACAATTTCTCTAGAACATAAGAATAGGGAAGAAATTGAAAAACAGTTGCAATCGAATAATATAGATTGGGATGCGGTTGTAAAAGTAAGTACTGCTCATTATGTGTTTCCTGCATTGTATTGCAATTTAAAACGTGCTGATTTTTTAAAGTATATTCCAGAGGATTTAGTAGCTTACATGGAAGAAATTACAAACTTAAATAGAGATCGAAATACTGCCATTATTCAACAAGCAAGAGAATTAAATACCCTGTTATTGGCAAATAACATTACGCCAATATTTTTAAAAGGAACAGGGAATCTGTTGGCAGGTATCTATGAAGATATTGCTGAAAGGATGGTAGGAGACATTGATTTTATTTTCTCAAAAGAAGACTATCCAAAAGCAATCAAATTATTAAGGAGTTTTGATTATTCTGAAGTGAGTAAATATGACTACTACTTCCCAGAAGATAAACACTATAGAAGACTTCAAAAAGAAAATAATATTGCCGCTATAGAAATTCATTCAAAAATATTGGGAATAGAAAAATATAGAAAAGAGTTCAATTATAGTGTTGTAGAAAAAGACTCCCAAGTGATTGATGAAGTTAGAGTTTTGAGTGATGCAAACAAATTAAATTTATCTATCATAGCAAATCAAATAAACGATCATGGTTTTGATTATAAGACCATGGCCATTCGTAATGCCTATGATGTTTTTTTGTTATCTAAAAAAACGAATGCAAAAGTTTCAGTAAATGGATTAGATAAACTAACCAATCCTTTAAATTGTTTTTTAGCAGCTTGCTATGAGATTTTTAACAAGGTAGATAGTTTAGAATACAATAACTCAAAAATGACAGCTTCCTATTTAAGTGTTTTTAATAGTCAGTTTACCAACAAGAAAACAACTAAAAGACGATATAAACGTATTAAGAGGTATTTATTCTTAAAAAGTAGATTAGGCATTATTTATAAGTCCCTAATATATAAAGAGTATCGAGTGTGGTTATTCAAAAGGGTAACAGATAAAAACTGGTACAAAGAAAAATTAGTTCAATTGGGTTTTAAAAAAGAGTAATATTTGAAATTACTTGAAAATGAATGAATAAAATTTAATAAAATTGGGTGGTAAGGAGTGTTATGAGCCCGACGAGCTACCTACTACTCTATCCCGCAATTTAGACTGCAAAGACACCATTCAAACGAAGAGTTTGCCAAACTTTATTTGATTTTTGTTTATTCATTTAAAAAATCAGCTTAAAAATTAAAAAGAAACTATCTTTGTGGCATGGAACATAAATCAGGTTTTGTAAATATTATTGGAAATCCAAATGTGGGAAAGTCTACACTAATGAATGCCTTGGTTGGTGAGAAATTATCTATTATTACTGCAAAAGCACAAACAACCAGACACCGTATTTTAGGAATTGTAAACGATGATGATTACCAAATTGTTTTTTCAGATACTCCAGGAATTATAAAACCCGCCTATGAATTACAATCTTCCATGATGGATTTTGTAAAATCTGCCTTAGATGATGCCGATATTTTAATTTACATGGTAGAAGTGGGTGAAAAAGAATTGAAAAATGAAGGATTCTTTCAAAAAATAATTCACAGTGAAATTCCAGTGATCTTACTGTTAAATAAAATTGACACCTCTTCTCAAGAAGTTGTAGAACAAAAGGTAAACTATTGGAAAGAGAAAGTACCAAATGCCACTGTCTTTGTTATCTCTGCCCTAGAAAAATTTAATGTAGACAGTCTGTTCGAAAAAATTGTAGCATTGCTTCCAGAGGCACCTCCCTATTATCCAAAAGACCAGTTAACAGATAAGCCTGAACGTTTTTTTGTAAACGAAAAGATTCGAGAAAAAATCCTTATTCACTACAAAAAAGAAATTCCGTATGCTGTAGAAGTCGAAACAGAAGAATTTGTAGAAGAAGATACTATTGTTAGAATTCGATCTGTAATTATGGTAGAACGTGAAACTCAAAAAGGGATCATTATTGGTCATAAAGGAACCGCTATTAAAAGAGTAGGTGCAGAGGCCAGAAAAGATTTAGAAAAATTTTTCCAAAAAAAAGTATTTATCGAGCTCTACGTAAAAGTCAATAAAAACTGGCGAAGTGATAAAAACCAATTAAAACGTTTTGGTTACAATCAAAATTAACCTGTGCTCATAGTCTATTATTAGCTTAGATCTTTATTGCTTTTTGTTGTTCAAAAAGACTTCTTTTTTTAGCAACTTTCCTTGGAGCATTAATCGTATATTTGCAAAAATTTTTAATTCAAATGAATAGTATTGTTGCCATTGTAGGAAGACCAAATGTAGGAAAGTCAACACTTTTTAACAGGTTGGTTCAGCGAAGAGAAGCTATTGTAGATTCTGTAAGCGGTGTTACAAGAGACCGTCATTATGGGAAGTCTGATTGGAATGGAAAAGAATTTTCGGTGATCGATACCGGTGGGTATTCTGTGGGCTCTGATGATATCTTTGAAGGAGAAATTAGAAAACAAGTAAATCTTGCAATCGACGAGGCAGATATTATCGTTTTTGTGGTCAATGTGGAGGATGGAATCACGCCAATGGATTCCGAAGTAGCCAAACTTTTACGAAAGGTAAAAAAACCAATCTTTACAGTTGTTAACAAGGTTGACAATGCACTACGCGAGCCAGATGCTGTTGAGTTTTACAATCTAGGCCTAGGAGACTACTTTACAATTGCATCTATAAATGGAAGTGGTACTGGAGATTTACTAGATGCCTTGGCAGAAAAAATGCCTGCACCGGAAGAAGTAGATTTGGAAAAAGAAGAATTGCCAAGATTTGCTATTGTAGGAAGGCCTAATGCAGGAAAATCCTCTTTTATCAATGCTTTAATTGGAGAAGACAGGAATATTGTTACTAATATTGCTGGAACCACCAGAGATTCTATCGACACAAAGTACAACCGTTTTGGATTTGATTTTAACCTAGTAGATACTGCTGGAATTCGTAAAAAATCTCGTGTAAAAGAAGACTTAGAATTTTATTCGGTAATGAGAGCAGTTCGCTCTATCGAATACTCCGATGTTATTGTTTTAGTAGTGGATGCCACTCGAGGTTTTGAAGGGCAAGATCAAAATATTTTTTGGCTGGCAGAAAAAAATAGAAAAGGAGTTGTCATCTTAATCAATAAATGGGATTTGATTGAAAAGGAAACCAATACCATGCGTGATTTTGAAGCAATGGTTAGGAAACAAATTGAACCATTTACAGATGTCCCAATTGTATTTATTTCTGCACTCACCAAACAACGTTTATTTAAAGCCATAGAAACGGCTGTGGAAGTTTTTGAGAATAGAAAAAATAAAATTCCTACAAGCAAGCTGAATGATGCCATGTTAGACATTGTAAAAAGCTATCCACCTCCAGCAACGAAAGGAAAATTTGTAAAAATAAAATACTGTATGCAACTGCCTACGCCAACTCCTCAATTTGCTTTCTTTTGTAACTTACCGCAATATGTAAGAGAGCCTTATAAGCGATTCATAGAAAATAAATTGAGAGAGACCTACAACTTTACAGGAACTCCAATAACTATCTATTTTAGACAGAAATAAATAAGTATTTTAATTTATTGAATACACATAATTCAATCCAACGATAGCAACGTTTTTTGGGAGTGTTTCAAGGATGTTGTTTTCTCGACGATAAAACACCTTGAACTTTCCAATCTGGTCCCATTTGTAACTTAACCCATAGGTTAATCTATATTTACTTGTTTTATAATTCTGAAGCTTAAACCTATCATTTTTTGTAAATCGGTTAAATATCTCTACAGAAAAAGAGGGTTCTAATGGCGAATTTTTAAAGTCATATTTTAATCCTGATTTTATTCGTACTCCTTGTGGAACTAGATCGCCATCTTGTTCATTTAGCCCTAATTGATTTTTATTTTGATAACGAATTCTATGAGAGGCGGTAATCCTATTAAAATCATATTTATAAGAAAGATCGATATTATATCTGAAGTGATTTTCAAACCCTTGTTTTTTTCCTTTGTTATCATTTTTGGTAATATGCCTGAGACCTACTCCAATTTGAAAATCTGTAAACAGCTCGTATTCTAGGGATAAATCTGTAAAATAAGTATCTGTGGTCGTCGCATTTTCTTTGAGTCGTAAATGTTCTTTAAGCCCAACTTTAATCTTGTCATTTACAGAATACGAGACCCCTACTGAACTCCATAATTCAAAATCATTTGTATCTATTTCTTGAGAGAATAGGGTACTCGATGATATAAAAAGACACCATAAAAAAACTGATATTCGATAGTTATATATTTTCATGTTTTAGTCTTTAATATTATAATAAATGACAACTGTAGCAGTATCTTTTAAAAAGTCGATACTTTCTACGGTGACTTTATTTACTGTAATCCCTGTTCGCAACTCTATATCAGACTTCAGTAATTCATAATTTTCAGGCTTGATATTCTCTATATTTTCATAGACAATTTCTTTGGTAACTTCATAGTTTAAATTCCACACTTTCTCTATGATTCCTATTGTAAAAACAATCGCAGAATTGGCAAAAATAATTTCTGCATAACTCATTTTTTTATTCACAAAAGCGTTCATTAGAGAAACTCCAATAACAATAAATAAATAGGTCATTTCTTTAATAGGGATTGACTCTGTTCGATATCTAATGATACCGAATATGGCAAAAAGACCGATGGCTAAACCAATATCCAATTTGTATTTTTTAAGTGTAAAACACAAGAAAAACACAATTAAACCAATTAGATAATAAGTAAATAAGTAGTTTTTTTTAGGAGTCGCTCCATAATAAAACCCCCTAATAATAATGGTTAGAAAAAATAGATTGATAAAAAAAAGGAAGGCCATTTTATAAAAGTCCTCATCAAAAAGTGGTATGTTCATGAAATCCATAATTACAAAGATATTTTATTGATTTTTAATAATTTTCTTTTGAATAAATTATACTTTAAATGTTGATATAAATTTACAATACCAATACAATATTTACTAATACTATATGGGTTGTATTTATATTTTTTTAATGTTTTTACAAGCACTGATTTTCTATCAAACCGATGTTGCTTAACTTCAACTACGACTATATTTTCATAACTTTTTTCTTTTTCATTCATTGAATAAGTTAAATCTATGTCAATAGTAGCTCTCTCATTGTCTTTGAGATGCACAAGCGTTATTCTTTTAAAACGATTCCACAAACTTGGTTGTAAATCAAATGCTTGACCTGTAGTTTCAGAAATAAACTCCTTGGATGTTGGCGAAAAATCCAATTCAAAATCTGGTATTTGAATTCTAGATTTATTCGTTTCTCCTTTTCCGTTTTTTTGTTTTATTTCTAAAAAAGTCAGATCAGAGTCAACATATTTTCGTTGCCTAATCTTTGTTCTGTTGACTTTCCCATTGTGGTGATCAAAATAAAATTTAAATTTAGGAGTATCAAAATATACAGAGGAATAACTCATAATTCTTCTGCTTTCTATTTCTAAAACTTGATATTCTTTCTGGAGATCCTCTAAGATTGGTGCCAAAGAATTGATGTGAATAATATACTTTGTATCCGTCCTTTTCATTAAAGAGACCGCATTCATTTCTTCTAGCGAAATGCTTTTAAATTTAAGAATTGTAGATGCTATTTCTTTGAGGGCAATTCGCTCACTAGAAATATTCATAAGTTCTAAATCGTTGTAAGTTTCGATAGTACTCTTATTTTTATTATAAAACGTTTTTTATAACTCTTTGAAAAGTAATTTTAGAGCCTCTAATTGTTAAGCTAACAATATTATAACTTTAATTTAAGTATTCTCCCTTTTTATTAAAAAAATATAACCTAAAATGGATTTCTTTGAGCATCATTCGCTTCATTATAAGAGATTTTTTAGGCAGTTGATTCACTTTTTTTAACAAGCTCCTAACTAATTTTAAAAAAGGTATGTTTATTTTTACAGTTGATTATTGTTCAATTTTGGTGCAATGTAGCATTATCATCACATCCTCTTAAAACAATTACATATGATAACATGGAAAGAAGTACTCAGCTATTCATCAAAAGGAAATCCAACTCCTGAGAAAAGAGTTGAGAAAACAGAAGCAGTCTGGAAAACTCAATTGACACCCGAACAATACAGAATTACAAGAGAGAAAGGAACAGAAAGACCTCATTCAGGGGCATTGTGTAGTATCTATGAGGAAGGACAATACAACTGTATTTGTTGCAACACTCCCTTGTTTGATTCTACGATAAAGTTTGAATCAAACTCTGGATGGCCAAGTTTTACACAGCCTATTAAAGAAAATGCCATAAAATACCATAAAGACATTTCTTTTGGTATGGTCAGAGTTGAAGTACTTTGCAACACCTGTGATGCACATTTAGGACATGTTTTCCCAGATGGTCCTCTTCCCAGTAGATTGCGCTATTGTATTAATTCTGAAGCAATGCAATTAAAAAAAGAAAATACAGAAAATGAGTAATAACATTCAAATGATGACTGTTGGAGGGGGCTGTTTTTGGTGCACTGAGGCAGTATTTCAAGAAGTAAAGGGAGTTAGAAAAGTAATTTCTGGTTACGCAGGAGGAAACGCACCAGGAAAACCCACCTATCGTGAAATTTGCTCCGGATTAACAGGTCATGCAGAAGTAATTCAAGTAACTTTCGATACGAATATCATTTCATTTGAAGAACTTTTAACCATTTTTATGACGACCCACGATCCAACAACACTCAACAAACAGGGTGCAGACATCGGAACTCAATATCGTTCCGTTATTTTCTATCATTCAGAAAACCAACAAAAAATTGCTACCGAGGTTGTCAAACAACTACAGTCTTATTATGCGAACAACATCGTGACAGAAATTAGTGCTCTTCCAATTTTTTATGAAGCTGAAGCTGCCCATCAAAATTATTACAGAGAAAATACACAACAAGGATATTGCTCTTATGTCATTGAGCCAAAGTTGGCTACGTTAAGAAAATTACATTTAGATAAATTACAACAATAACAATTTGTTACAACAATTCATAAAACAAAACGGGAACCATTTTTATGAAACTGACGATACAGAATACTTTTTTAACAGAAAATCCAGCAGATTCAATTCTTGAAAACACCAGAAGACAGGTTACCGAAGCGGCATATTCTTATACAAATCCTAAGAAAACAAAAAATCCCAAAGTAATACATGTCTCGCAAGAAATGGCCTCTGAGTTAGGAATTTCTAAAAAAGAAACCACCTCAGAATTTTTTAGAAATATTTTTACAGGAAATGATATTTATCCAAACACAAGGCCTTATGCCATGTGCTATGGAGGGCATCAATTTGGCAATTGGGCCGGACAACTAGGAGACGGAAGAGCGATTAATTTATTTGAGATAACACATCAAAATAAAAATTGGAAAGTACAATTAAAAGGTGCAGGAGAAACTCCTTATTCTCGAACTGCAGACGGTTTGGCCGTATTGCGATCATCGATCAGAGAATATCTATGTAGTGAGGCAATGTTTCATCTTGGAGTACCCACTACTCGTGCTCTATCTTTAAGTTTGTCTGGCGATACCGTTTTACGAGATATTTTGTATAATGGAAATCCAGCATATGAACAAGGAGCCATTGTTTCTAGGGTTGCTCCAAGTTTTTTACGCTTTGGGAATTATGAAATTTTTGCTGCTAGAAAGGATGTCAAAAACCTACAATCACTGGTAAACTATACAATCAAACATCATTTTTCACATTTAGGAAACCCATCAAAAAAAAGCTATCTCTCCTTTTTTAAAGAAGTTTCTGAACGCACTTTAGCACTCATGATTCATTGGCAACGGGTTGGTTTCGTGCATGGAGTGATGAACACAGATAATATGTCTATTCTAGGATTAACAATAGATTTTGGTCCTTACGGATGGTTGGAAGGATTTGATCATGGTTGGACACCCAACACAACCGATAAAGAACACAAACGATACCGCTACGGCAATCAACCGTCTATTGGTTTGTGGAATTTATATCAATTGGCAAATGCATTGTATCTAATTATTGAAGACGCAGCTCCTTTAGAAGATGTTTTAAATCAATATAAAGTTAATTTTGAAAAACAATCGCTTGCAATGATGAAATCAAAATTAGGCCTTTTTAAGGAAGAGAATCAAGATCTAGAATTGATTCAAAATTTGGAAGAAAACCTTCATCTTACTGAAACAGACATGACTATTTTTTTTAGGAAATTAAGCGATTTTACCAATGAAAATAAAGGATTACAAGTAATAGAAGAGGCGTTTTATAACCCAAATGAAATTTCTAACGACGTAAAAAATCAATGGCGTTTATGGTTTAAAAAATATGCTCTCAGATTGGATAGAGAACATATCTCCCATAAAGAAAGAAAAGCAAAAATGAATGCTACAAATCCTAAATATATTCTAAGAAACTATATGTCTCAAATGGCAATAGAGGAAGCTGAAAAGGGGAATTACACGTTAATCGAGGAATTATATCAGCTCATAAAAAACCCATATAGCGAACAAGTAGCACAAGAAAAATGGTTTGTAAAAAGACCTGAGTGGGCAAGAAATAAAGTAGGTTGTTCTATGTTGTCTTGTAGCTCTTAACTTTAAAAAGTAGTACTTTAGTAGCAGTTAGTAGTTAAAACAATGGTTCACGAACTCAAAGAAATTATCATACAGGCATATCTCAACCAGAAGAAAGGATTAAAAAACCTATTGGTTACTGTGGTAGATTTAGAAGGGTCTTCCTATAGAAAACCAGGAGTTAGAATGCTAATTTCTGAGGATAACAAAATGACTGGAGCCGTTAGCGGAGGTTGTGTAGAAAAAGAAATTTTACACAGAAGTAGCAGTGTTTTTGAAAAAAACGAAGCTAAAATAATCACCTATGATGGCAGGTATAAATTAGGATGTGAAGGAGTATTGTATATTTTAATTGAACCTTTTTTTATTGCTGAAAAATTTTACAATAGGTTTGCAGAATCAATTCTAAAAAGAGAATCTATAAAAATTACCTCTTTTTTTTCAAAAAATGAGGGAACTAATGCCGCTTTTGGATCTATTCTTACCTTTCAAAACTCAACAGAATTCTCGTTTTCTAAAACTTCTCATAAAAAAAGAAGAAGTGATGTAATGTCATTCACACAACACCTGAAACCTGCATTTAATTTACTAATTATTGGTGCAGAACACGATGCCGTAAAATTATGTAAAATGGCCTCTTTATTGGGTTGGCAAGTAGATCTGATTACTTCATTGAAAGACCCTAAAAGTATGGTTGATTTCCCAGGTGCATCTTCGGTAATTGCGAGTGATGCTAAAATCATTGATTTTTCTATGGTCGATGAAAATTCAGGAATCGTAATCATGAATCACAGCTATGTACAAGATTTAAAATACCTATTGAAGCTTGTTGAAAAAAAACCAGCATATCTCGGAATGTTGGGAGCTGCAAAAAGACGAGATAAGATGTTTGCTGAACTTTTTGAATTGAACCCTTTAATTACTGAAGATTTTCTTGAAAGTATTCATACCCCAGCAGGGTTAAATTTGGGAGCTCAAACCCCTGAAGAAATTGCCATTTCTATCATTTCCGAAATTTTAGCCACTATCAAAAATAAAAAACAAAATTCTTTGAAAACCATTAATGGTCCCATTCATTAAAATTATCTATGCACCTAGTTACACTCATTTTGGCTGCGGGTTCTTCCTCAAGAATGGGGAGTATAAAACAATTATTGTCAATTAATGGAAAAACACTGTTACAGCACACCCTAGATCTTTCAACAAAAATCAAAAGCAAGAAGACGCTCTGTGTTTTGGGGGCTCATGCTGAAGAAATCATGCAAAAAGTTGATGGTGAAAATATCGAGTTTATCATCAATAAAAATCATAAACTTGGTCTAAGCACCAGCATAATTTCAGGAATAGAGTATCTGCAAAAAGAAAAAATCCCCTTCGATGGCCTGTTCATATTATTAGCAGATCAGCCAGCAATTAAAGAAGACTACTACGATGAAATGATGCGTCTTTTTTCTGAAAAAAGAACTAAAATAATCGCCTCAAATTATGGAAATACACTGGGTGTTCCTGCAATTTTCCCTGCAGTCTTTACCGACGATTTATTACAAATAAAAGGAGACAAAGGAGCAAAAGAGTTCCTTCAAAAAAATAAAAAGAGTACTTTATCCCCACAAACCTCGGTTAATTTATTGGATATTGACACCCCTAATGATTACAAAAATTTCATCAAAAAACTTTAAAAGAATACTTTTATCTCTAACTAGCTGAACACAGTATAAATTTATAAACTATGAATGAAATCGCTTTATTATTTGCTGCTTTTTTTGGAGCTACCGCTATTATTTTAGGTGCATTCGGTGCACACTTATTAAAAAAGAAATTATCTGTAGAACAATTACAAAGTTTTGAAACAGGAGTCAAATACCAAATGTACCATGCAATTGTATTGCTAATTTTAGGCTTTCAATTAAAGAAGAGTCCCTCCATGAATACCTATATATTTCTCGCATTTATCCTAGGAACAATTCTATTTTCTTTTTCAATATATGGGTTGGTCATTTCTGCAGCAAGAAATAAAAAAATGAGATTCCTAGGGCCCATAACTCCTTTAGGAGGACTGTTCTTGGTAATAGGCTGGTGCTTATTGATCTATACATTTCTATAACCCTAAAGGTTCAAAAAAGACTGTTTTGAAGATTAATATTCTATAGAGAAGTACCCCCATCTAGAGTAAGGGTCTGACCGGTAATAAATTTGGTATTCTCTGAGGCCAACCAAACAACAGCATCTGCTATTTCCTCCGCCTTCCCATATCGCTTCATTGGAATGACACTTTTTAAAACAGCATCCATTTCAGGTTTTGCTGCGATTAACTGATCTAACAACGCAGATTCTGTATATCCAGGACACACTGCATTTACACGAATATTTTTAGTTGCGTATTCCATCGCCGCAGATTTTGTCATCCCCACCACAGCAAACTTACTTGCACTGTAACTGATATTATTAGGCGAGGCTTTCAACCCTGCCAGCGAGGCGATGTTTATAATATTCCCTCCCCCTTGTTTTAAAAATTGACCCAATGCTACTTTCATACAATAAAAAACTCCGGTTTGATTCACAGCAATTACTTGGTTCCAGTCTTGTAATGTAGCCTCATGAGTTCTCAACAAATTAGGACCAATACCAGCATTGTTTACAATCACATCCAACCTTCCAAATTCTTTTACTGTTTGAGCGACCAAATTTTCTACAGCTTCAAAATTGGTGACATCTGCTTCAATTTGCAAAGCTGTTCCTCCATCTTTTACAATGAGTTCGACAACTTTATTTGCAGAGGCCGATTTCCTATCAGATACCACAACTATTGCTCCGTGTTTGGCGAAGTGAATTGCGGTTGCTTTCCCAATTCCTGACCCTGCACCCGTAACAATGACTATTTTATTTTTTACTTCCATACTTATTTATAAAACAGGTTAATTTTAATCTATTTTTTTAGTTTCTATAGCTTTTAAAGCCAGTTTACAACACAACTCAGCTGCTTTATTCAAATTGGCAAAACGAGGATCTGTTGTCCAACCTTGTTGGTAACGATAATAAATTTGTTGGGCAATTACAGCTATCTTAAACAATCCAAAAACATAATAAAAAACGAGATTATCTATGCTCCTCCCAGACTTATCAGCATACATTTTTGCAATTTCACTTCGTTTGGGATTCCCCTCAAAAATGGTAGGTGATGGAATTCCTTGTTTTACGAATTCGTGATCTGAAGCTACGGTCCAATATCCAAGAGAAGTCCCTAAATCCATTAAAGGGTCTCCTAAAGTTGCCATTTCCCAATCTAAAACAGCAGAAATTTCCTGCCATGAATCGTCTTTAAAAACAACATTATCATACTTATAATCATTGTGAATTAAACAATGATCATAGGTTGTTGGTTGGTGCTTTTCCATCCACTGCATGACCTCTACTGCAGCTGTAGATGGAGTCTTTGTTGCTTTCAAATACTGCTTTCCCCAATTGAAAACTTGTCTTTCTACATAGCCTTCCGGTTTTCCTAAATCTGACAAGCCAATTTCTTTATAGGGCACCCGATGAAGGTCTACCATAACATCCAACCATGTGTTCGCAATAATTTTATAATCGTTTGCAGCTATTTTCCGTTGTTTTGCTTCTTTATAATTGAGAATGATACCCGATACTTTCTCCATCAAATAAAATTGACTTCCTAGCACACTTGCATCCTCTGTAAACGCATACATTTTTGGAACCTTTAAAAAATGGGTTTCCAAACTACTTTGTACTTTGAATTCACGACCCATGTCATGCCCCCTTTTGATTGCGCCAATAGGTGGTTTTCTCAAGACAAATTCTTTATTTTCAATCTGTAATAAATACGTTAAGTTAGAAAATCCATGTGTAAACTGCTCCACAAACAAATCGCTTTCAATTGAATTGATTAAGTTGTTTTGTCGCAAATATTTTTTTAATAAAATGGCATTTAAATCCTCTCCTTTTCTAACTTTCTGCTGTTCCATTTTTAGTGATTTCCATATTTTTTAATGCAACTTTTCCCTAATTGATACATGTGAACTTCATCGGGACCATCGGCCAAACGCAACATTCGTGCAATTGCAAAATAATGGGGCAGATAAGTGTCTGGGCCAACTCCTTTTCCTCCTAAAATTTGTATGGCTTTATCAATGACCTTGAGGGCCATATTTGGCGCAACAATTTTTATCATTGCAATGATATCTTTTGCCTCTTTGTTGCCCAACTTATCCATTTTATCTGCGGCAGAGAGTGTTAAGAGTCTTGCTTGCTCAATGTCACATTGAGCCGTTGCTATTTCGTGTCTAATACTACTATACTCATAGAACTTCTTTCCAAAAGTTTCTCTTTCGAGTGTTCTTTGAGACATCACCTCCAATGCATATTGAGCCATTCCCACAAGACGCATACAATGATGAATTCTTCCTGGACCCAAGCGTCCTTGGGCAATTTCGAAACCCCTTCCCTCTCCTAAAATTAAATTTTCGACGGGTACGCGAACGTTGGTTAATTGAATTTCTGCATGTCCTTCAGGAGAATCATAAAATCCTAAGACAGATAGTGGTCTAATAATTTCTAAGCCAGGGCTGTCCATGGGAACCAATATCATACTTTGCTGTTGATGTCTAGATTTGGTTGTGTCTGTTTTTCCCATCACAATTGCTAATTTGCAATGTGGATCCATCGCACCAGAGGACCACCATTTCCTACCATTGATGACATATTCATCTCCATCTAACTCAATAGATGTTTCAATGTTTGTTGCATCCGAAGAGGCTACATTTGGTTCTGTCATTAAAAAGGCCGACCGAATTTCTCCGTTCATTAAAGGAGTTAACCATTTCTCTTTTTGTCTATCATTTCCATATTTAGCCAATACCTCCATATTCCCTGTATCTGGAGCAGAGCAATTAAAAATTTCTGAAATCCAGATTTTTTTCCCCATAATTTCGGCCAAAGGGGCGTATTCTAAATTTGTTAAACCAGGGCTCAAAGCACCATATTCTTTTGGTAGAAACAAATTCCACAAACCGGCTTCTTTCGCCTTCTCCTTTAAAATTTCTATCTCCGGGAAACGAAGCCACATATTGTTTTTATCTGCATGAAAAGCGATGTAATCATTCTCTATAGGCAGGATGTACTGCTCTATAAAGGTGGTTAATTTTTGCTGAAGTGCTATTGATTTTTTTGAGTATGCGAAATTCATTGTTTTTTGTTTTATCCGGCAATCATATATCCACCATCGGCAGTATAAACCCCTCCTGTCATATAAGCCCCTGCATCAGCAGCTAACAAACAGGCCAACCCGATCATTTCTTCTGGCTGCCCCATTCGGCCACTTGGAATTGCTTTTTGAATTTTTTGAACTATTTTTTCGTTTTGCCATAGAGCTGCACTAAACTTTGTTTGAATCAATCCTGGACAAATCGCATTTACACGAACACCGAATTTCCCCCATTCTTTTGCCTGAGTTTTAGACAACATTAACAGGGCTGCTTTACTGGTGCTGTAGATCCCTAAGCCTGCTCCGGGAGTTAATGCCTCTACAGAAGCAATATTAATAATACTTCCTTTTTTATTCGTTTTTAAATGTGGTAATACTAGATTAGACAGACTCCAAGGCGCCTTCACATTTACCTCCATGATTTTATCAAATATTGAAGGATCGATCTCTTCTACCGGGCCAAAAAAAGGATTGATCGCGGCATTATTCACCAGAATATCAATACGTCCAAAAGCGGCAATAGTTTGAGTCACCAAATTTTCACGTTGTGCGGGTTTTCCAATATGACATGCAATTCCTATTGCTTTTAATCCCTCTGAGACAAACTCTTTTACCACTTCATCACAGGCCTCTTGACTCCTACTGGAAATCACCACTTGGGCTCCATTTTCTGCAAACCCTTTTGCAATGGCTTTTCCAATTCCTTTACTAGAGCCTGTAATTATTGCAACCTTCCCTTCTAAACTAAACTGTTCTCTTGTATTCATTATACGATATATTCTATGTCTTTCTTAATGGTTAACACCTCATCGCTCATTAAAGATTCTGAAAGAGAGGTCGTTTTTGGAAGTTCATACTTGAAATAAAACTTCATAGTGTGAATTTTACTTTCATAGAAAATTTTGTCATATTTTAAATCACCCGTGGCGATCTTTTCTTTTGAATGTAAAGCCATTTCCAACCACAACCAACTCAATACTACAATACTCATGTACTCCATAAATAAATTAGCATCAGACAGGTAGCGCTCATAATTGCCTTTCATAGCAAAGGGCATTAATTTTTGAAGTATTTTTTGAGACAATTGTAATGTACTTGACAACGCTTCTGCATAGGGTTTCAATTCTTCATGCTTTGACGCCAGGGTGATTGTTTGCGTGATCTCATCTACCAACAACGCCAACGCTTTCCCATTTTGAAGGGGTACTTTTCTCGCTAATAAATCTTGAGATTGAATCCCTGTAGTTCCTTCATATATTGAAGAAATTCTAATGTCTCTATAATATTGTTGTAAAGAGAAGTCTGTACAAAAACCATAACCCCCTAACACTTGCAATCCGGTATTTACGGATAAAGATCCGGCTTCAGAAGGGAAGGTTTTAACAATAGGAATAATGATTTCTAACAGTAAATTGTATTTTTCTTTTTCTTCTGGGTTTTCAGTAGAGTGAATAATATCATAGTATTTAGAGGCTAATAAAACCAAACTTAAAGAGCCTTCAACAATCGATTTCTGAAGCAATAACATTCTTCTTACATCTGGATGCTCAATTATTAACGCTTGTTGATCAGATGGGTCTTTCTTCCCTGTACTTGTAAGCTTTCTCCCTTGTGGTCTCTCTTTGGCATATTGTAAAGAAGTTCTATAAGCAGCCATTGCTATCGCTGCTGCACCTCTACCAACTGCAATTCTTGCAGCATTCATCATCAAAAACATTTGAGCCAGTCCTTTATTTTCTTCACCTACTAACCAACCTCTACAATCATCTGAATCTCCAAACCCTAAATGTGTTGTACAATAACCTCGTTGCCCCATTTTTTGAAAATCAGCAACCGTCATTACATCATTATATTCCAAAGTTCCATCAATGGTTGGTCTGTTCTTTGGCACTACAAATAAAGATATTCCTTTGGTTCCTTGGGGAGCACCTTCTATTCTTGCTAACACCAAGTGAACAATATTTTCTGCATATTGATGATCTCCACCAGAAATGAATATTTTTTGGCCTGATATTTTATAAAACCCAGCATCCGTTGGAGTTGCTTTGGCAACAATATCCGACAAAGAACTTCCCGCTTGGGGCTCTGTTAAACACATGGTTCCACCCCAAACTCCTGAAAGCATGTTTGGAACATACGTATCATTCAATTCTTTATTTCCAAACTCAATGATCAACTCTGCAGCTCCTTGCGTTAACCCCGCATAACCAGGCAAGTGATTGTTTGCTGCATCAAGAATAAATGCCGCAGCTTGGTGTGCCATAAAAGGGATTTGCAAACCGCCATCCTCATAATCAAAAGAAGCCGAAATTACACCTAACTCTCCCCCTTTTTTCATCATTACATCCACTTGTTTATGAACAATAACGGTTCCATCTTTATGGTATGCTGGCGTTTCATCCATTTCTTTAAAATAGGGATACAATTCCCTATCAGAAAACTCTTTGACAGATTCTAAGAAAAGATCTAAAGAACCAATATCATGATCTTTAAATCGTTCTCTTGAAAGAAGATCTTCTAAATTGTGCACATCATAAAGTATATATTTTAACGTTTCTAAATCTATATACTTATTTGACATTTGATTGAATTTTATAGTTTATTTTTAATTTGAAGTAATGCTGCTTTAACTGCTTCTAATTTACTAATAATTTGGTGAGTATGAAGGGTTGATTTTGGATTTTTCTTAAGTTTCTGTTTGGCCCCCTCTAGAGTAAAACCTCTTTCTTTAACTAAGTTGTATATAAGCTTCAGATTATGAATGTCGTTCGAAGTAAACAATCGATTCCCTTTGGCGTTTTTTTTTGGTTTGATAATATCAAATTCTTTTTCCCAAAAACGAATCAACGAAGTATTTACTTGAAATGCTTTGGCAACCTCTCCAATTTTATAGTAATGCTTTTCAGGTAGTTCTATGTTCATTAGTCTAGTGATTGATTTTCTTGAGATGCCAATTCTAACATTCGATCATACTCCTCTGGGGTTAAATCACTAAAATAAAAATATACAGGATTTAATTTTCGTTTCCCCTTGATCACTTCGTAATGCAAATGAGGTGCTGTGGAAGTACCTGAAGTTCCAACATAACCAATCAAATCTCCTCGTTTTACCTTTTGATTTTTACGAACAGTATATTTTTGCAAATGAGCATAAAAGGTTTTGTATTCAAATCCATGATTTATCTTCACCTGATTTCCATAACCTCTTCTCGATCGTTTCACTTTTTCTACAGTTCCGTTTCCAGTAGCATAAACAGGGGTCCCTCTCGGTGCAGAAAAATCCATTCCCCAATGAAACTTTCTCGTTTTATAAATTGGATGTATTCGATATCCATAACCAGAGGCCATTCGTTTTAAATCTTTATTTGCAACGGGTTGAATGGCTGGTATTGAAGCCAACATTTCTTCTTTATTTTTAGCCAATGCCACAATTTCATCTAAAGATTTCGATTGCACCACCAATTGCTTCGATAATATATCTAAGTCTTTTGTTGCTTTTTCTATCATGGAAGAATTGTCAAACCCTTCTAAATATTTGTATCGATTTACCCCTCCAAAACCCGCTTTTCTTTGTTCGTCTGGTATAGGATTTGCTTCAAAATAAACCCGGTAAATTGTGTTGTCTCTTTCTTGCAATTCAGCTAAAATAGCAGAACTTTCATCCATTCTCTTGTTGAGTAATTCAAAATGTAATTTTAAATTATCAAGCTCTCTTTTTTGAGCTCTTTCGTTGGGTGACATTAAAAACTGGCTAAACCCAATAAATCCAAAAAAAGCAATAAGTAGCACAGCGAAAATCCCAAAGACAGTTTTCTTATAGTAATCACTCTTTTTTACAGCAATTTCTCTGTAAGAGAGGGTATCTGTATCGTAATAATATTTTACTTTTGCCATTATTCTAATTATACTATTTTTGTACTGTTATAGAGAGTTTTATATTTGAAAATCATTTTTCTATAATTTACAAATTTACAAAAATGTTTTACATCTGCTTTTTTTGCAGTTTTTATTAAAAATAATTTAATCCAATCCAGGTCATTGGAAACGCTTGTTCATATGAAATCACAAGATATTCGCGCTACTTTTTTAAATTTTTTCCAGGAAAAATCACACTTAATTGTGCCCTCTGCCCCAATGGTTACTAAGGATGATCCAACTTTAATGTTTGTGAATTCTGGAATGGCACCCTTTAAAGAGTATTTCTTAGATAATGGAACACCGAAAAAAAATAGACTAACAGATTCTCAAAAATGTTTACGGGTTTCAGGCAAACATAACGATTTAGAAGAAGTTGGCTATGACACCTATCATCATACCTTATTTGAAATGTTAGGAAATTGGTCTTTTGGTGACTATTTTAAAAAAGAAGCCATTACTTGGGCTTGGGAATTATTGACAGAGGTCTACAAGATTGATAAAGATATTTTATATGTAACTATTTTTGAAGGCGCTGAAGACGACAATTTAAAAATGGACTCTGAAGCATATGACTTGTGGAAACAATTGATTTCTGAAGACCGAATTTTAAAAGGAAATAAGAAAGATAATTTTTGGGAAATGGGAGAACAAGGACCTTGTGGCCCCTGTTCTGAAATTCATGTAGACATTCGTTCTGAAGAAGAAAAAGCAACAATTGATGGTAAAGACTTGATCAATAAAGATCATCCTCAGGTTGTAGAAATATGGAACTTGGTTTTTATGCAATACAATAGAAAAGCCAATGGTTCATTGGAAGAGCTCCCCAACAAACACATAGACACAGGAATGGGTTTCGAACGTTTGTGCATGGTTTTACAGAATGTGAAATCTAATTATGATACCGATGTTTTTACACCAATTATTAGAGAAATTGAAACCATCACTGATGTAAAATATGGTGAGAATTTAAAACAAGATATCGCAATACGTGTCATTTCTGATCATGTAAGAGCGGTTGCATTTTCTATTGCAGATGGTCAACTGCCTAGCAACAATGGTGCAGGATATGTAATTAGAAGAATTTTGAGAAGGGCCGTTCGTTATGGCTTTACCTTCCTCAACAAAAAAGAACCATTTATTCACAGATTGGTAGGTGTTTTGAGTGAAAAAATGGGAACTGCTTTCCCAGAATTAAAAGTCCAAAAACAGCTGATTGAAAATGTCATTAAAGAAGAAGAAAATTCTTTTTTAAGAACCTTAGATCAGGGATTGGTTTTATTAGATCGAATCATAGAAACAACCGCTGGAAATCAAGTTTCTGGTGATAAAGCGTTTGAACTTTATGATACTTTTGGTTTCCCAATCGATCTAACATCTTTAATTCTATCAGAAAAAGGGCTCACTTTAGATGAAAAAGGGTTTGAAGCTGAACTTCAAAAACAAAAAAACAGGTCTAGAGCTGCAAGTGAAATGACCACCGACGATTGGACGATTATTTTAGATGATGCAACGGAGGAGTTCATAGGGTATGATTCCTTGGCATCTAAAGTAAAGTTAACGAGATACAGAAAGGTCGTTTCTAAAAAAGACGGAGAAATGTATCAACTCGTTTTTAATTTAACTCCCTTTTATCCAGAGGGTGGAGGACAAGTTGGAGACAAAGGATATCTAGAGGTCCCCAATGGTGATGTGGTATATATTGTAGATACAAAAAAGGAAAATAATGTAATTATTCACCTAGCAAAAAACTTGCCAAGGCATCTAAACGAAACTTTGAATGCAGTTGTAGATGCCAAACAACGATATAGAACAGCCTGTAACCACACAGCTACTCATTTATTGCATCAAGCTTTAAGAGAAGTTTTAGGAACCCATGTAGCACAAAAAGGTTCAGCGGTTCATTCTAAATACCTTCGCTTTGATTTTTCTCATTTTTCAAAAGTAACCCCAGATGAACTTCAGGATATCGAGAACTTTGTAAATGCTCGTATCTCAGGGAAACTCCCTTTGGAAGAACAAAGAAATATCTCAATGCAACAAGCCATTGACGAAGGCGCATTGGCTTTATTTGGTGAGAAATACGGAGATACTGTAAGAGCAATAAAATTTGGACAGTCTGTTGAATTATGTGGCGGAACACATGTTAAAAATACAGGAGATATTTGGCATTTTAAAATTAAATCTGAAGGAGCAGTTGCCTCGGGAATTAGAAGAATAGAAGCCATCACAAATGATGCAGTTAAAGATTTTTATTTTGATAATAACAATGCATTATTTGAAATCAAAGAGTTATTAAATAATGCAAAAGATCCAGCAAAAGCGATTCAAAAATTACAAGGTGAAAATGTTTCTTTACAAAAACAAGTAGCACAACTTTTGGCTGAGAAGGCACAAAATTTAACTGGTGAAATTAAAAATCAGTTAGAAGAAATAAACGGAGTACAGTTTTTAGCTACAAAAGTAGATTTAGATGCAAACGGAATTAAAAACTTAGCATTTACTTTAGGTCAGAACCATACAAATTTATTTTTATTATTTGCTACATCTCCATCAAAAGAGAAAGCAATGTTAAGCTGTTATATTTCAAAAGAACTAGCAAATGATCGTGGCTATAACGCAGGAGTTGTTGTTAAAGAATTAGGAAAATTAATTCACGGTGGCGGTGGCGGTCAAAATTTCTTTGCAACTGCTGGAGGAAAAAATCCAGCAGGAATTCCGGAGGCTTTAGAAAAAGCAAAAGAATATATCTTGTAATTTCTAATCTCTTTTGTCTATGAATACAACTGGATAGGTATTGATTTAATTTATTGTTTCTAAGAAAATTATTATGAATTTACAAACGAACATTCTACTAAAAAACGAAACAAAAAATCCAATAGGTTACTACTCAAAAATTTTTTTGTTAGGCTCTTGTTTCTCAGAAAATATTGGAAGTCAACTAAATTATTATAAATTTCAAACGCATCAAAATCCATTTGGAATCCTGTTTCATCCAAAAGCAATTGAAAATTTCATCTCAAATGTAATTCATAAAAAGAAATATGTTGCGGAAGATTTAATCTTCCAAAATGAGCGTTGGCATTCTTTTGACGCTCACTCTAGGGTAAGCTCTTCTGATCAAGAAAAACTTTTACATGACTTAAATTTAAAAATTAACACCTCAAACAAACAATTAAAAGAGGTGTCTCACGTGATTATTACCCTCGGCACCTCATGGGTATATACCTATTTAGAAACACAAACGATTGTTGCAAACTGTCATAAAATTCCTCAAAAAAAGTTTTTGAAAAAATTGTTGTCTGTGGAGGAGATTTCCAATAGTTTAGAAAACATTATTTCCCTGTTATCATCGATAAACAAAAAAATAAACATCATTTTTACCATTTCTCCCGTAAGACATATAAGAGAGGGAATTGAACAAAACACAAGAAGTAAAGCACACTTAATTTCAGCAATTCATAACCATCTAACATCTCAAAATGTCTCTTATTTTCCATCTTATGAAATTATGATGGATGAATTACGTGATTATCGTTTTTACACTGAGGATATGATCCATCCAAACAAAACTGCCATTCGGTACATTTGGGAAAAATTTGTTGCCACTTGGCATACTGAAAACTCTAAATTAGTAATGAAAGAAGTTGAAACAATTCAAAAAGGCTTGGCACACAAACCCTTCAATGAAAACTCAGAAAAGCATCAACAATTTCTCCATGAATTGGACAAAAAAAAGGAACAATTAAAAAACACCTTCTCTTTTATTGAATTTTAGACGGATGAAACCCTTTATAAATGCTGCAAATTGTATAAAAAAAGAATTCTCCTTGATTTTTTAAATTTGTGAGAAAGCTAAAAATTTAACAGATTGCTTTTTGTTTAAAAAAAATGTAACTTAGTAATAAAAAAGCCTCATTACTATGATTCAGAAAATATTAATTGGAATCCTTGCAGGAATTTTTATTGGTATCGTTGTTACTTCATTCTTTGCTACAAAAGGAACAAATTTAACAGACTTGTTTCTAACTCAAATAACTGCAACATCAATGATTACAGGTGTTTTATGTGGTATTTACACACACTACTCAAAAACCAAATTAAGAAAATTTATTTTTTCTGTCGGAATAGGAATCCTTATTTTTCAAACAAAATACTTCATAACAGGCCACGATTTTAACCCTCCATTAATGGGCGCATTCGTAGGTGCAGGACTCGCAGGAGTATTTGCAACAAGAAGAAAGTTGAAGAAAATTTCAAAAAAAAATAAGCGAAGAAAAAAAATCAGACAAACCTTGTAAACTTACAAGCTATGAGTGGTATTGATCTACATTTTGCCAGGGCCCTCCATTTATAATGTCTACCCCTCTACTTTCTAAAAACTGAGTCGCTTGTCCGCTTCTAGCACCACTTCTACAAACAGCAATCACAGGTTTTCCCCAAGATTTTATTTTTTCTATTTCAGAGGGAATATCGGACAATACAATATGCTGAGCTCCCTCTGTATGACCTTCATCCCATTCTTGCTGTGTTCTTACGTCTAAAATAACAGCGCCTTTGTCTAAATAATTTTTAATCTCCTCTACCATTTGTTTGTTAATGTATTAATGGACACAAACTCCTTTTATTTATTTTTACACAAAACCAAACCGTTTTCAATTAATTTCATGTACTTATTAGATTGCTTTAATTCAATTAATTTTTCTAGAATTGTGTCTTTTATAGAATAATTATTTTGCAAAGCTAATTCATATAGTTCTAAATTCAATAGCCAATCGGATTGAAATTCATTTTTTAACTGATTAAATATTTTTGTTATGTTTTTTTCTGTGGTCGTTTTTTCCTCCCGCATTTTTTTCACCTTTTCATACAGTCCGTTCAATAGCTGCTCTTGCTCCGAATAAAAAATTTTGTGTGTTTTGATTTCTGAGACCTTTCCTAACTCTAAAAAAGAAGCTGGGTCTGCAGAACCAGCAAAGGCAGAAACAACTTCTTTACCAATAGCCATGTCGTAAATACCCCAATCTGATTGAAACAAGATCTCTTCATGATAAGTTACAGTGCATTGATCTAAAGATATTATTAAAACCTTCCCTCTTACATCTCTGGTCCCAGTAATCGGGATCCCTTTTACAACAATCCCACTCTCAAATTCTAAAGTCATCAATTTATCTTCATAAATCCCATATGCTTTTAGATCCCTAGGACTCATATCCTCTATTGGTAAATTAATTCCTTTTAACTTTCCTACAGGACTTCCAAAACCATTTTCATGCCTTGTTGTTCCATGTCCGATTAATTCTTTATCTCTATTTGCTATAGCTGTAGCACCTCTTGTTTGGAAATAAGCAACCGTGTTGTTTTTATGGGGAATCACACTCGTAAAAATACCAGAAATTTGAATTCCTGTGGATAGTTCTATCGTTCCTATTGCACCCGAATTTATCAATTTTTGAACTCCATTCATCCCTCCTCTTCTGATGGCCATCGAATCTGCAAACTCTTCTAAAACGGAACTTAAATAAGCAAAATTTGGAGTTACAAATAATTGAGGCTGAGGCTTTGTAATATCAAAATTTACAGTAGCAGCCTCTATAGAATAAGCAACTTTTTTTACGGTATCGCCCATGCATAGGGCACTTTCTCCTATTGACGAAAGCAAACCTGCTCCATAAATTTTTGGATTATTTAAGGTTCCTATCAAGCCATACTCCACGGTCCACCAATGTAAGTTTCTAATTTGGGCCATTTCAGAGAGCTCTCCCATATTTTCTTGAAGATAGGCTACCTTATTTTGGGCATCTTCAAGATCTTTCTCCAAAGAATTTGGATCCTCTTTTAAAATTGACAAAAGTCGAATTGCTTCATACATTTCATAATCCTTTGAAGACGAAATAGCTTTGCTCCCAATTTCTCCAAATCTTCTCAAGTATTCTGCATATTCTGGATTAGAAATAATGGGTGCGTGACCGGCAGCTTCATGAATAATATCTGGAGCAGGAGTATATTGTATGTGATGAATTGTTCTCATATCAGAAGCGATTACCAAAACCTTATAGGCTTGAAATTCCATGAAAGCATTCGGGGGAATAAACCCATCTACAGAAACTGCCGCCCAACCGATTTCTTTCAAAATTCTATTCATTCCTGATAGATGTGGTATATTTTCTATGGATATCCCTGTTTTTTTTAATCCATCTATGTACGATTTGTGAGCTACTTTACGTAAATAATCTATATTTATTCGCATTACATATCTCCATACAGCTTGGTTTTGAGCAGTATATTCTTCGTAAGATTGTTTTACCACAAACTTGTGTAAATGTTTGGGTAATTTCTTCGTTACTTCGTTCAACTCAAAATGGAGGCTCATTGAAAATTATTGAATTATTCTTACAATAATACGCAATAAAATATTAATTATATACTTTACCTCTCTGTAAACTTATATATAAAACATTAATCGCAATGAGAACTTCTTGGTCAAAAAAATTAAATATCATTTCATAAATTACAAATAGTCCCCTCAAAAAAAATTATTTAGGAATACTATGCTACGCTATCGGTTTCGTAAAAAAATAAAAAACAAGCCAAAAATCTTTCTTATTTTTACGGTTCAAATTTACACAATGAACAAAAAAGTTATACTAATGATTTTGGATGGATGGGGAATTACTCAAGACCCTAAAGCATCTGCAATTTACAATGCAAAAACTCCCTACATCAATGGATTGTATCAAAAATACCCTCACGCAGAATTAAGAACAGACGGAGAGCATGTAGGCTTACCTGAAGGACAAATGGGAAATTCTGAAGTTGGTCACATGAATCTAGGTGCTGGTAGAATTGTGTATCAAAATTTGGCTCGTATCAACAAAGCTGTAAAGGAAAAAACCTTGGGCAAGGAAAAAGTGTTGCTTGATACTTTAAAATTTGCAAAAGAAAACAAGAAAGATGTTCATTTACTAGGACTATTATCCAATGGAGGAATTCATGCACATATAGATCATTTAAAAGGGTTATTGGATGTTGCAAAAGAAAACCAAGTAGACAATGTATACCTACATGCATTTACAGATGGTCGAGATTGCGATCCAAAATCAGGAGCTTATTTCGTGAATGAAATTCAAGAATACATGAAAAAAAGTACTGGAGAATTAGCCTCCATTACAGGACGTTATTACGCAATGGATAGAGATAACAGATGGGAACGAGTTAAAGAAGCCTATGATGGAGTTGTACATGGAATTGGCACAAAAACAACAGATCCTATTGCAACAATTCATAAAAATTACGAAACCGAAATTACAGATGAATTTCACAAACCCATCATTATTACAAATGAAGATGGATCGCCAAAATCACAGATAAAAGAAGGAGATGTTGTTCTGTTTTTCAATTACAGAACTGATAGAGGTAGAGAACTAACAAACGCCCTGTCTCAGAATGATTTTCCAGATTTTGGAATGAAAAAATTAGACCTTTATTTTACAACCATTACCTTATATGATGAAAGTTTTAAAGGAATAAATGTCATTTACAATTCAAATAATATAAAAAATACTCTTGGAGAGGTATTGTCAAGAGCAGATAAAAAACAAATTAGAATCGCCGAAACCGAAAAATATCCTCATGTAACGTTCTTCTTTTCCGGAGGACAAGAAGCTCCTTTTAAAGGTGAATCGAGAATCTTGAGAAACTCACCAAAAGTAGCTACCTATGACTTACAACCCGAAATGAGTGCCTACGAATTAAAAGACGCTTTGTGTGAAGATTTAGAAAAAGGAGTCGCAGATTTTGTTTGTTTAAATTTTGCAAATGGAGATATGGTGGGCCATACTGGAATCATGGAAGCAGCAATAAAAGCCTGCGAAGCAGTAGACAATTGTGTTGAAGAGGTCATAGAAACAGGTTTAAAAAACGGATATTCCACTCTTCTAATTGCAGATCATGGGAACTGTGAAACAATGATAAATCCTGATGGATCTCCTCATACAGCTCATACCACAAATCCTGTCCCATTTATTCTTATTGACAAAGAGATTAAAACAATAAAAAATGGTATATTGGGAGATATTGCTCCTACAATTTTAGATTTGATGGGTGTCCAACAACCTGAAGAAATGACCCAACATTCTTTATTGTAGTTTGTGAAAAAATGAAAAATGAAAAAAATTGCTTTATTCTGTGTTACAATAACACTGTTGTCCTGTAAAGTGCAACAAATCCTTAACACAGGGGAAAAAGAGAATACTGATTTACTAGGGCTTGTAAACAAAGTATCTTTTAATACGTCCCCATACAACAGCTGGTTTCAACAAAACATGAAATCATATCGTCCAGATACACTCGCAATCAACTTGCTTCAAAAAGAATTGAATGGAATTCAAATCAAAGGCTTTATGGGAACTTGGTGTAAAGATAGCAAAAGAGAAATCCCGCATTTTTTTAAAATATTAGAACAGGCAGATTTTAATTTAGACAATCTTGAATTGATCGCTGTTGACAGAAATAAAAAAACCTCTAACAACTTACAAAAAGGATTTAATATCATAAGAGTCCCTACTTTTATCTTTTATAAAAAAGGAAAAGAAATTGGAAGATATGTAGAATACGCTAGAGAATCTTTAGAAAAAGACATGCTGACAATTATTTTGAAACAACCTTATAAACACCCCTACGAAATTTAATGATTCCCAACAATCCCTTACTCATTGCAGTAGACTTTGACGGTACCATCGTAACGGATGCCTATCCTAAAATTGGGAAACCCTTGGTCTTTGCTTTTGACACATTAAAAAAGCTTCAATCCGAAGGGCATCGTCTAATCTTATGGACCTATAGAAATGGAGATAAACTTGAAGAGGCTGTTCTTTTTTGTAAAAAAAACGGAGTAGAATTTTACGCTGTGAACAAAAATTTCCCCGAAGAAAAGTATGATGAAAAAGACAGTCGCAAGATTCATGCAGATGTATTTATCGATGATCGAAATGTCGGGGGATTTTTAGGATGGTCAGAAATCTACAAACTTATCTTAAACAGAGAGCCTGCTCAGGAGCTAAAGAAAGGGTTTTTCTCTTTTTTCAAATAGTCAATATTTATTTTAGTTCTCCAAAATGTAGTAACTTTACCGCACAATTTTTTTTAAATGATTCAATTAAAAAACAGTGAAGAAATAGAATTGATCCGCGAAAGTGCATTAATCGTCTCAAAAACATTAGGCATGTTAGCCAAAGAAGTCAAACCGGGAGTTTCTACTCTGTATTTAGACAAACTTGCCGAAGATTTTATTCGATCAGAAGGAGCTATTCCTGGTTTTTTAGGACTCTATGACTTTCCTAATACACTTTGTATGAGTCCTAACTCTCAAGTGGTTCACGGTATTCCAAATAAAAACCCATTGCAAGAGGGCGATATTATCTCGATTGATTGTGGCGCAAAAAAGAATGGTTTTTATGGAGACCATGCCTATACATTTGCCGTTGGAGAAATTGCTCCTGAAACAAAAAAACTTTTAGACATTACTAAAGAAAGTTTATATGTTGGCATCCGAGAATTTAAAACAGGGAATAGAGTTGGAGATGTAGGATATGCAATTCAGAAATTTACAGAAGATCATGGATATGGAGTCGTAAGAGAATTAGTAGGACATGGCCTAGGGAGAGAAATGCATGAAGATCCAGAAATGCCCAACTACGGAAAAAGAGGAAGAGGAAAAAAATTTGCAGAAGGAATGGTTGTCGCAATTGAGCCCATGACAAATTTAGGGACTCATAAAATAAGACAACACAATGACGGATGGACAATTACCACTTTAGACAACAAACCCTCTGCACATTTTGAACATAATGTAGCCATTGTAAATGGCAAACCCGAACTATTGTCTACCTTTAAATATGTTCATGAAGCGTTGGGAGTTGTAACCAATGAAGAAGAAGGATTACGAGCCAATTGATAACTATAAGAAGTGCCTTTCTTTAAATACATATTAAACAGCATTCCAAGACCTTGGTTGATAAAGGCTAGTTACCTGGCAAAGCCTTTCATTGCCTTCTATTTAAAAGGAGATGCCTTTACAGACCCTATTGATGGCAATTCTTTTCGTAAATTTTTACCCTATGGGTATTCAAAACAACGAAAAAATGCCCTTTCTCCCTCTACACTATCTCTAGAAAGACATCGACTCATGTGGTTGTTTTTGAGAAATGAGACTTCTTTTTTTACTTCCAATAAAAAGTTAAAAACACTACATATTGCTCCAGAGCAATGTTTTTTAAAAATTTTTAAAAACCAAAAAAACCTAGACTATATTACTTCAGATTTAGAATCTCCAATTGCAGATGTAAAAGCAGACATTTGCAACTTACCCTTTCAAGACAATTCATTTGATGTTGTTTTTTGCAACCATGTTTTGGAACACATCCCAAACGATACCAAGGCAATGCAAGAGTTATTTAGAGTTTTAAAAAAGGGGGGATTTGGAATTTTTCAAATTCCTCAAGACATCTCTAGAGAAAAGACGTTTGAAGACGCATCTATTACAAATAAAGTCGAACGCGCTAAAATATTCGGACAATATGATCATGTAAGAGTTTATGGTCGTGATTATTTCAATAAGCTTCGTTCGGTGGGGTTTACTGTTGATGAAATTGATTACACAAAAAAAATGACTACAAAAGAGTTAGAAAAATTTTGTTTAATGAAGAATGAAATTCTTCCTGTATGCTATAAAAAATAATCAATACAATGCTCCTTATCAATAAGATATTGTGCTGTATTCATTTAAATATCCATTTTCATCAACAAATAATAAAATACCATCAATTGATGGATGCTCTTGTAAAAAAATTTTAGATTTTTCAAGCCCCATTGCCATAAAAGCGGTAGCATAAGCATCTACATCTGCACAATCTACATTGGCAATCACAGAGGCGCTTAACAAATTACTTTCCTTAGCCTCACCAGTGATTGGGTTTACCGTATGCACATATTTTTGCCCATTTTCTGTGATTCTAAACTTCCTGTAATTCCCCGATGTTGCCATGGACTTATTAGATAAATTTATATTTTTATACTTTCGAATCACCCCTTCATTTAGGGGGTCTACTAGTTTTATTAGCCAAGGAATCTTATTGTTTTTTGTTCCTTTGGCGCGGATTTCACCTCCTATTTCAACTAAAAAGTTGGTTATTTTTTTACTTGTTAAAAAACGAGCTACTACATCAATTCCAAACCCTTTTGCAATAGAATTAAAATCCAAATAGATGTTTGTATCTTTTTTAACAACCTGTCTATCAACAATACTTACCTGATCTAAGCCAACAAATTGCATAAGGTCTTGTATCTCTGCAGCTGTTAAGTTCCTTTTTTCATTTTTAGGTCCAAAACCCCAAGCATTGACCAAATTTCCTACAGTTGGGTCGAAATACCCATCAGTTTCCTTGTGAATTCTTTTTGATTTTTCAAAAACTTCAAGGAACAAATTGTCTACAAGCACAGCGGTATCTCCGTTATTAATTTTAGAAATATCTGAAGAGGGAATGTATGTAGACAACGAAGTGTTCATCAATAAAAACAAACTATCTATCGATTTTTGATAATTTGTTGAGCTATTCAGATACACTATTTTATAGGTGGTCCCAAAAACAGCTCCTTCTAAGGTGATTTTTTCTACCTCCTCCTGACTTGAGCAAGAAAATAAAATGAATATGTTAATAAAAATGAGATATTTTTTTAGGATCATTAATTTTGATTATGATTACAAAAATAGTCTATAAAATTTTCATAAATTATGAATACATCCTCTTTTTTGTAATTTCATTTTATTAGATTTGTAGCCTAAATTTAATTATTAGACGATGAAACAACTAGCTGTACTCCTTTTAACTACAATTATATTGAGCTCTTGTGTTGCAAAAAAAGAATTTGTAGCATTACAAGAAAAACATGAACAAACTAAAACAGAATTAGTAAATGTAAAAACGAATTTACAAAAATGTATTATTGAACAAGAGAAAGAAAATACGAGAGCTTTATCACTAGCCGAACAAGTAAAAGCTTTAAAAGAAGATAAAAAAACTGCGCTAAAACAGGTTGAAAACTTAACTGTTTTAACACAATCTTCTTCAGATAATATTAAAAATGTTATTTCTCAATTGAGTGAAAAAGACAAATACATAAATGGTGTAAGGGAAGCGATGACTCAAAAGGATTCCTTGAACCTAGCCATCAAATTCCACCTCACTCAAAACTTGACAAATGGAATTCAAGACGAAGATATTGAGGTAAATGTTGAAAAAACAGTAGTATTTATATCTATATCGGACAAACTATTATTTAAAAGTGGAAGCTACAATGTTACAGACAATGCCTACACCGTTTTAGAAAAAATAGCCACAGTTATTAATGACCAACCTGAAATGGAAGTAATGATTGAAGGTCATACCGATTCTACTCCAATTAAAAGAAACATCATTCAAGACAACTGGGATTTATCTGCACTAAGAGCTACTTCAATTACACGAATTCTACAATATAAATTTGGTGTGCAACCAAGCCGTTTAATTGCAGCAGGAAGAAGTCAATATGTACCTTTGGCTGAAAATAACACTCCAGGAAATAAAGCAAAAAACAGAAGAACAAAAATTATTATCATGCCTAAATTAAATCAATTTTTTGATTTATTAGAGCAAGATGCTAAATAATTTTTAGCCTTTTTTAATATTGAAAACCACTCTTTTTGAGTGGTTTTTTTATATTTTACATGTAGACCAATGAATGCGTTTCTAGAAAAATAGCCAACTTACTTTCACTTATAAAGAATTAATTACGTGGTGTTTTATCTCAAAAATTTGTGATGGTGGATATGCTTATGTTCTTATGAAGTAAAAAAAATCCCTCTTTTAAGATGTTCCATTCATTGATTAAAAAAGTTAAATACAGTTATTCACTGCAATCCAATCACTTCACAAAAATATTTGAACAACTGGGAAACAGCTAATGGCTGTAACTTGGAAAATCTTACCGCTGAACACTAAACACAAGGTATTCTGTATCCTAAAAAAAGTTACTCTAAGATCTTTACAAACTCTTCAAAAGCAATATAATAGGGTTGATCTTTAAAAACAGGATTTTCAACACTTTCTGCGTTGGCGATACCAACCCCTGCAAACCAAACTTTTGCCTGTTGTTTTTTTGCATGGTTTTTAAAAGTCTCCATCCAAAGCACATCATATTCATTTGGTTTTTGAATGTTATTTGTTGCTTTTACCAATACAAAAATAGTAGGCTCCCCTTTCTTATATAGCACAAATTGAGGGTGTCTTTTCAATTGGCTGTTGATTGCCTGAAACTCATACCCCATTTCTCGAAGCTTCTCTCCAACAAAATTCATTGCCAAATTATGCAATTCTTGTGCTGTTAAAATCTGCATTGTTATTTCTTATTTCTACGGTTATAATTTTTATCTCCTCTTGTTTTTGGCTTCTTATACTTTTTGGCAATCTCTCTTCGATAGGATCCTCCTTGATTGGTTTTACTATTTTTTTCACTCTTTTCATGAAAAGCGGGTCCGGGAACATATTCTAAAGAAGTCCTATTTTTAGAAATTCCTTGATCTTCCCTTGGGCGTTCATCCTCAGTTAATAATTTAGAAATTTCAACTTCCAGAGGGAGTTCTAAAACAGGAATTTCATAGTCCATTAAATGTTGAATCTTCTGTTTTGCTTCTTGCTCTTTTTCTGTTGAAAAAAGGAGGGTCTTTCCTGCTTTTTCTGCACGACCTGTTCTCCCTATTCTATGCATATAATTTTCTGGAAAATCTGGGGTATCAAAATTAATCACATGGGATACTTCCTCAAAATCCAAGCCGCGTGCCATTACATCTGTCGCTACTAAAATCCGATTATTCCCTTCATCAAACTGCCTGATAGAGCGTATCCTATAATTTTGTGTTTTATTTGAATGAATCACACAAGTTTCACTTCCAAAAATCTCTTCTAAATGTTTAAAAAGTAAATCTGCACTTCTTTTAAATCCGACAAATATGAGTACTTTATGAAAAACTTTCGTGTCTTTTAAAAGGTGATGCAGTAGATTTACCTTGGTGAAAAAATTAGGAATATCATAGGATACCTGTTCAATATTATCCAGCGGAGTTCCACTCACTGCCACAGAAATTTTAGTAGGTTTTTTAAAAAAATCATCTATTAATGTAGCTACGTCTTCTGTCATGGTAGCAGAAAATAACACATTCTGTCTTCGCGTTGGAATCACATCAAAAATATTCATCAACTGAAAACGAAATCCTAAATCTAACATGACGTCTACCTCATCAATCACCAATTTCTGAATAGACTTTAATTTTAATGCATTGCTCAAGGCCAAGTCATAAAGTCTTCCAGGAGTGGCAACAATGATATCCTGACCTTGTAAAATCGCTTGTTTTTGAGTATTAATATTGGTCCCACCATATACTCCCAACACACGGGTATTGATATACTTTGCTAGTTTTTCAATTTCAGCAACCACTTGTAAAACCAACTCACGAGTAGGTACTAATACCAACACTCTTGGATGTTGTTGCTTCGAAAAGCGTAAATCTTGCAAAATGGGCATCATGTACGCAAAGGTTTTTCCGGTTCCTGTTTGCGCTATTCCTACAACGTCTTTCCCAGATCTTACCACTGAAAATGCTTGCTCTTGGATAGGGGTTGTCGTTACAAAACCCAAATCATCAATCGCATATTGCAACTGTTTAGAGATGCCTAAATCTTCAAAAGTCATTCTTACTATTTTTTTGCAAAGGTACATTTTATAAAATGAGAAGCAATAGCTGTTTACAGGAAGAATATTTAGTAATTTTGCAATAGAAACTTTTGGGTTCATGATTACAGATACGCACACACATTTATATGCTAGTCAATTTGACGAAGACCAAGCAGCAATGATTCAACGAGCGAGAGACGCAGGTGTTTCCCGATTTTTCATACCTGCCATAGATTCCACGTACACAGAGAGTATGATGAAGCTAGAAAAAGCCTTTCCAACAGAGATGTATTTAATGATGGGCTTACACCCTACTTCAGTAAAAGAAAACTATATAGAAGAACTTGCCCATGTTAAAGAATGGATCGATAAAAAAAAATTCTTTGCACTTGGAGAAATTGGGATTGATTTGTATTGGGATAAAAAATTCTTAACACAACAACAAGAGGCATTCAGAACACAAATAAAGTGGGCAAAAGAGAAGAACCTTCCCATTGTCATTCATTGTAGAGATGCTTTTGATGAAATTTTTGAAATTTTAGAAGCTGAAAAAGGAGAATCCTTAAGGGGTGTTTTTCACTGTTTTACAGGAACTAAAGAACAAGCATTACAAGCAATTTCTTACAATATGAAATTGGGTATTGGCGGTGTGGTTACTTTTAAAAATGGGATGATTGACAAGTTTTTAAATGAAATAGAACTACAACATATTGTTTTGGAAACAGATGCCCCTTACTTAGCACCCACTCCCTACAGAGGCAAAAGAAACGAAAGTGCTTACATCACCAATGTAGTGGATAAATTGGTAGACATCTTCGGTCTTTCATTCAAAGAAATTGCAGAAATTACTACTCAAAATTCTAAAGATATTTTTGGAATCTAATGAATGTATTGCAAACTACGTATTGTAAAACACCTATCGGTACTGCAAAAATTGTTGGAGACAACAATGGAATTCAAAGGGTTTCCATTGTTGATAATGATACCATTGCTGAAGAAAAACTTCTCGAAGTAACCCCTGAGTGTTTGAGCGAATGTGTTTTACAACTAAAAGAATATTTTGATGGAAAAAGAGCGAGTTTTGATTTGGTTGTAAATCCTAAAGGAACCTCCTTTCAAAAAAGAGTTTGGAAAAAATTGTTAACGATTCCCTATGGTAAAACCCGAAGTTATTTGGCTCAAAGCAGGGCTTTGGGTGATGTTAAAGCCATCAGAGCAGTGGCTTCCGCAAATGGGAGAAATCCGCTTTTAATTATTATCCCTTGTCACAGAATTATTGGTTCAGACGGTTCTTTAACAGGGTATGCTGGCGGAATTTGGCGGAAAAAATGGTTATTGGCTCATGAAAATCCGCTAAAACAACAATCTCTTTTTTAAAAAACTACTTTTTTAATACCTTAAAAAGTATTTTTACGTTCTATACGTATCGTATATATGCAACATAGGTTTCTTTTTTTATTGTATTTATTTATTGGGTGGTCCATCCAATCTCAAACAGTCTCTAAAGATTTTAGAGTGAAAACTATTATTATTGAAACAGATAGTGTTCAATTAGATACTGTTGCAATCAATCCTGAGAAATTTACGGTTTTAAATGCTTTATTGAAACCAATCCCGACATTGGAATACAGTGTAGATTTTAGCAATGCCATATTAAAGATTAACTCTAAAAAATATCCTAAAATTACGGTAGAATATTTTAGAATTCCTGATTTTATCACAAAAGTATACACTCCTTTTGATGAAAAATTCATCATTGCTAATAGGACAGATACCGATCAATTATATAGCTTAACAACCACCAAAAAAGGAACAGACATCAAATTATTTGAGGGCTTACAAACCAATGGTTTTATTACCCGAGGAATCACCTCTGGAAACAATCAAAACGCAGTAACAAATGCTACTTTAGATTTAAAAATATCGGGGAAACTCTCAAAAGAAGTAACCTTGAGAGCCGCTATTTTTGATACAAATATTCCTATCCAAGAAAATGGATATTCTCAAAAAATTACTGATTTTGATCGAATTTTTATAGAAATGTTTAGTGACAATTGGAGGGTAAAAGCAGGAGATATTGCTCTCGAGAATATGGAGAGCTTCTTCATGCCCATTCAAAAACAAATTACAGGTTTAAGAGTAGAAGCCAAGATTAATGACCGTCTAAAAGTTGCTGCCTCCGGAGCTGTTGTAAGGGGTAAATTTAATAGTTATAGAATTACAGGTAGGGAAGGGAACCAAGGTCCTTATAAAATTTATGGTAGAAATAATGAACCTGCAATCTTAATGATCCACGGAAGTGATCAGGTGTATATCAATGGTATTCAGATTGAACGAGGAAAGGATAAAGACTATACAATTAATTATAATTTAGCAGAAATCACATTCAATACTACCTATCCAATAACAAATGATATGAGAATTGCGGTAGAGTTTCAATATGCAGACAAAAACTATACCCGTTTTCTAACCTACGAAGAAGCGGTTTATAAAAGTGAAAAATTAAATATAAGCGGCTATTTTTACAGCGAAAATGATGCTAAGAACCAACCCCTACAGCAAAACTTAACGGATGCTCAAAAAAATATACTTGCTTCTGCTGGAAACAACAGCAATTTAATGGTTGCAGAAAGCGCTTATGTTGATGGTTTTGATGAAAACAAAGTCTTGTATAAGAAGGTGCTAAACGGAGCAACAGAAGTATTTGAATATTCACAAAATGCAAATGATGAACTCTATTTTGTAACGTTTACCAATGTTGGTATACAAAAAGGAGATTATACATTAAAGAAAAGTACTGCCACTGGAAACATCTATGAGTATACTGGAGTGAATCTCGGGAGTTATAGCCCCGTTATAAAACTCATTGCTCCAACGAAACAACAAACTTTTGTGGTAAAGTCTGAGTACAATTTTTCAAAAAAGACAAGGCTAAATTCGGAAATTGCTGTTAGTAATAATGATGCAAATCTCTTTTCTAACAAAGATGATGAAAACAATGTGGCAGTTGCTGCAAAATTAAAATGGGACCAAATTTTAATTGATAAAAAATGGCAACTCAAAAGTCTAATATCTCATGAATTTGTTCAAAAAAATTATAATACAGAGCAGGGTTGGGAGCCTGTTGAATTCAACAGGGATTGGAATATCCTAACGAATCGGGCAACTAAAAATTATTTACAAGCAGAAATGCTACTTCACAATAAAAAAAACAATCTTATATCATACCGATTCAACCTTTTGAACTATGAAGATGTTTTTTCTGGGCAAAAACACGAATTAAAATCTAAAATTACTTTGAAAAAAACCTCGTTTTCTATGACGAGTAGTTTTTTAGAAAATACTTCAACGGCAGAAAACAACTCTTTTTTAAGAG
>Ga0206682_10000679_pt1 | contig 35847 bp, 23 predicted proteins | sample M240m12015metaG_FD_155444 | JGI IMG/M metagenome (GOLD analysis project Ga0206682, IMG submission 155444) | Ammonia-oxidizing marine archaeal communities from Monterey Bay, California, United States - M2 40m 12015 | ecosystem: Environmental > Aquatic > Marine > Intertidal zone | place: USA...
GATATAGTGAAAGAGGAAGTGAATAATTACTTAGAATCATTATCAGAGAATTCCTATGATTTAAATAATACTTCTTTTGTGAATTCATTGGTAACGAAACAGCATTTTTATGAAAAACTTTTGAATTAGGCTCCACCCAGATCTCATATCCCATAGCTTGGAAACGCCAACAGAGATCAATTTCCTCCATATGGGCAAAAAATACTTCTTCGAATTTTCCCGCTTCAATAAACAGTTTTTTTCTGACAATAATCGCAGTTCCTGAAGCCCAAAAACATTTTTGAGGGTTATCATATTGTCCTTTATCTACTTCTTGATCTAAAAATAAACGGCCCCTTGCAAAGGGAAAACAAAAAAGATCCATATAGCCACCAGAACCACCAGCATAATCAAATACATTTTTTTTGTAATAGTTTAATATTTTTGGTTGAGCTGCACCAATTAGGACATTTAAGTCCATACGATTAACTAGATGGAGAATCCAATCAGGATCTTGGATAGTGTCATTGTTTAAAAATATTAAATATTGACCTCTTGCCTTTTCAGAACCAATATTGCATCCACCAGCATATCCAAAATTTTTTTTATTTTCAATCAAAATTATATCTGGATGATTATCTTTTATCCATTGTTGACTACCATCCGTAGAGGAATTATCTGATATAATTATTTCAAATGAATTAAAGTTAGATTTTTTTAAAGAAGTCAGACATTCAGACAAAACATTAATACCATTCCAATGTGGAATTATAATTGAAACTTTAGGTGACTTACTTTTGATTTTTATTAAACCTTTTATCCGCCAGAGCGAACTTCATCTAATATTTTCTTTGCATTATTATCAGAAGGGTTTCTCGAAACCCAATCTGTTAAAATCAACTCCGCATCTTGATTTTTATTATTCTCTCTATACATGAATACTAATGATGAAACTATCTCAGGGTAGGCCTCTTGCCATTTTTTCCATTGAGATTGTTTAAGAGTTTTCTTATTAAATCCCTGTGTTTTTAACATGGATTCTATTCCAAGGTAATCTATTCTCATTTCTTCTAAGATTGAAGTTGCTTCATTAAAATCATCCAGTTCTTTATAAATGGTATTTGCGTATTCAATTCGATTAAGAACTCTTCCATCAGTTCGTGAAATTAATTGATCAAGGATTTTACGCATTGATTCCTTTTCACCTAGGTCACCGTAGATGCGAGCAACCTGATAATGTAGGTCTTCTGATTGAATTGGTATCGTTTCTTCCGGAATATTTTGACTCATTCTATTTAAAGTACTTATTATTTTCAGCTTCAAATTTGCTAGTTCTTCTGCAGGAATATTTTTCTTTTGCTGCTTTCTCTGAAAATCCATGTAATAGGTAACAGCTAGCTGCATATAAGCACTCCGGTAATTTTGCAGTAATCTCTGAGTCTGTTGATTAAAGAAAATTTTTGAGTTTCCAAGATTTCTAAAAATATAACCAGGTTGATAATCTCTTGACCAGTTCAAATCTGTTTTGTTACTCATTGGCTCATAAAAAGTACTGCGGTCAAAGCCTGTCGACCAATCACTTGTACCAACTTTTGTCATTAAATTTTCATACATTTTTTCAGAATCAACAGGTTTTGTTTTATGACTTTTTAGTTGGAAGGTTAGCCCTTGCATATCTAAATACTGGTCCAGACCAATTCGGTTTTGCTGAGAAACAGTAACAGCAAAATAAATAGGAACACGCCATTTTCCATCATTTATAATTCTCATTATCATCATATCCTGAACTCGTATAGCTTGCCCTCCATAAGTAGGCTTCATTTCCCATTCAATAAACCCTTGGTTATTCAAACTATCTTCATAAACGGGAATTTTAACATTTTGTTTTTCCCATCTCTGTAAAGTCGAGGTTAGTTGATCAATTCTTTTATCCGTAAGATTAATAAAACTAGTCTCCTTTGACCTCTTATCTCTCCATTGTTTTATATACCACGGAGTGTTAAGTAAGCTCAAATTCACAACGGCTACATCGGTTCTCACTTTCTCTACCTCTTGCAGATACCATAGAGGGAAAGTATCGTTATCTCCATTTGTAAACAAAACTCCATTTGGACCGCATGATTGAAGAAGATTATAACTATAGTCCCATGCAACAAAGTTACCGGATCTATCATGCGAATGATAATTCGCTTTTACCATTGCCATCGGAACAAAAATAGTCTGTAAAATAATCGATCCTGCAATCAATCTTTTACTTAAATCTTTGTTTTTTATATTGATTGAAATCCAATCGCTAATGGCGGCAACACCCAATCCAATCCATATTGAGAATGCAAAAAAACTACCAACGTATGAATAATCTCTTTCTCTAGGTTGTGGGTTATCTTGATTTAAATAAATAATAATTGCATAACCAGTCATCACGAACAATGAGAGAATAGAAAAAGCCATCCGTTCATCTTTATAAGCATGGTAGAACATACCAATTAGACCTAATATAAAAGCCAATGGAAGTCCAAATTGAGTAAGGTCGACACCATCTTCTCTTGAATTAGCTCCCATGCTAATGACATTAGATTCGGATGCTGGACCACGTCCAGCGAACTGCCATAGAAAATACCTATTATACATTTTTCGAATTTGATAATTCCAAAAATAATCCCATTGTTTATCAACTTTATAATTTCTGTATTTTTTATTTTGAGCTCCTGAGAATTCTCTTTTAGGTCCTTCAGGATAGCCGACTACCTCGTGAATAGGCTCGATACCTTTAAATCTTCTGGGAAGCAAGCCAACGCTGCCATATTGTTCTCTTTCTAAATAAGAAATAAATGCTTCAACTGTTTCAGGGTCATTTTCATCAATCCCGGGATCTTGATTTGATCGTATAAAAATTAAAGCATATGTTGAATATCCAATTAGCACGAGAACCATGGAAGTCATTATCACTGACACTAGTTTTTTTTGATTTATAATAGCCCAAACCATAATAATAAAGATTGCTAAGATTAAAAATGCAGTGGGGTAGGGACCAATTGCCGCTATAATCTTTGGCATCCCTTTAATAATAATATTATGAATCACAAAAAAAGTAATGGCTGTAAAAAGCATTGTAAATCCAAAAGTCAGCCATTCAAATTTATATTTACGAAAATAAATTACTAGAGCGACAAAGGGTAGTGTTAACAGGTTTAATAAGTGAAGACCTGTAGCAAGACCAATCATATAGGCAATAATAAGAATATACCTTTCATGTCCTTCTTCATCTGCTTTTTCACTCCAATGTAGTATTAGCCAAACAACAATTGCTGTGAAGAATGTACTAAAAGCATATACTTCAGCTTCTACAGCATTGAACCAGTGACTGTCTGTAAAGGCAAAAACAAGCGCTCCTACAAAACCACCACCAAAAGCAATTAATGCATCGGTTGAGCTTTTTATTTTACCACGCCAGTGTCTTACACATTGTACCACAATTAAGTATAGAAACATAACTGCAAGAGCACTAGTCAGTGGAGATAATAAATTGACTCTGAATGCTATATCATTACCTATAGGCAATATAGAAGCAATTCGTCCTATAAGTAAAAAAAATGGACTCCCAGGAGGGTGAGGAACGCCTAATGTGTTAGCAACTGCAATAAATTCTCCACAATCCCAATATGAAACTGTTGGAGCCATGGTATCATAATAAATAACAAAGGATATAAAAAAAGAAAAAAACGCTAATACTTTATTTAGGAGGCTATAGTTCGTTTGCATTTAAAATTCCTTTTAACTTTTTTTTGATCCATTTTTGAGAGCTTTCTGCTCGATTAGTTTTATTCTTAAATCGCTTAGAGTATTTAATAACATTTGCTTTTCATATTCAGAAACATTTCCTTTCGTTTTATGTTCCAACATTTCTAATAACTCAATATAGTAAGAAGCTTGATCTAAATTTTGGGCTACTTTATTACTCATAGGATTTTTAAGGACACCCAAGGCAATTAAGGCACTTGTTTGGAATGTTCCTACGAGGTATGCGTATAGCTTTTCTTGCTCTTTAGGATCTTTATTCATTTTAATTACTTGCTTATTTTTATGTTTTTTCAGAAGCGGAACTTAAAACTCTAATTATTGATAGAAAATATGTAAAACTAATTAAGAATTAAGATTACTTAATTTAGAAGAGTATGTTTTAAATAGCATTTGTTTTATTATTTTATTGTTTTTTGAAATCAATAAAGGATCTTTTTTAATTATGTTTATAGCGGTTTCTCTAGCTAACTGAATGATTTTATCGTCTGTAGCTAAATTTGCAATCTTGAATTTTAGAAAACCTGATTGTTTTAATCCAAAAAATTCTCCTGGCCCTCTTAATCTCAAATCTTCATCTGCAACTTTAAAGCCATCGTTTGTTTCTTCTAAAACCTTTAACCGTTTTATAGATGTATCCGTGATATTTCTCCTAACTAAAATGCAATAACTTTGGTGAGCACCCCTTCCCACTCTTCCTCTTAATTGGTGTAATTGAGTCAGACCAAACCTCTCTGCATTTTCGATCAACATAACTGTCGCATTAGGGATATCAATACCAACTTCAATTACTGTAGTCGAAACAAGAATATTAATTCTTTTTTTTGCGAACTCAGTTATAACATTCTCTTTTTCTTCTGAAGTCATTTTACCATGCACTAGCCCTACCTCTAAATCACTAAAAACATTATTTTTTAATTTTATGTGTGCTTGAATAGCCGCTTCTAAATCTGATTTTTCAGATTCTTCAATCAAAGGAAAAACAATCATACATTGCTTCCCTTCAAGGCACTCCTTCTTAATAAAATCATAAATACTCTGCATTCGCTGAGGAGAAACAACTTTTGTTCTTACTGGAATTCTATTTGAAGGTAATTCATTTATTAAAGATAAATCCATATCTCCATGATAAGTAATTGATAGTGTCCTTGGAATAGGCGTGGCTGTCATTGAAAGCGAATGTGGGTTTTCACCTTTTTGAATTAAAGAAGCTCTCTGCTTAACTCCAAAACGGTGCTGTTCATCAACAATTACTAGGCCCAGTTGTTTGAAACTTACATCTTTCTGAATCAAGGCATGAGTTCCAATAATTATTGGAAGTTTCCCATTTAATAACCCTTTTAAAATTAAATCTCGATCATCTTTTTTCATTTTCCCTATTAATAATCCACATGGAATGTTGTTTTTTTCTAATTCTTTTTTAAAAGAAAAGTAATGTTGTCTAGCTAGAATTTCAGTAGGTGCCATTAAGGCCACCTGAACATTATTCCCAACAGCAATAACCGAAGTTAAAATAGCAACTATCGTTTTTCCGCAACCAACATCACCTTGTATTAGCCTATTCATCTGACTGTCTTTCTTTAAATCAAAATGTATATCTTTAATCACATTTTTTTGAGCATTTGTTAATTCAAATTTTAAATTATCAATGATTGTCTTAAAATATGGACCAATGTCTTTTAAGGACTTTGTTTTATTTTTTCTAAGTTTTTCTTTTTTGAATATCAATAATATTTGCAAAAGATAGTGCTCATCAAATTTCAACCTTCTTATTGCATCGCTTAAGTTTTTTTTATTTGTTGAAAAATGTATGTTTTTTAATGCTTCTTCAAGCGAGACCAAATTATTCTTTTTTAAAAAAGATTTTGATAAATAATCTACGATTTGAATTGGAAAATCAAGGACCTGTTGCATAATTTTCCTCATAAACCTTTGTTCAACTCCAGTCGACTTTAAATCCTGATTAAGAGGATATAGAGGTATTATTTTTCCTGATTGGAGAAGGCTTTCTTCACTTTCTAAAAAATCTATTTCAGGGTGAGTAATTGAATAACCTTGATACCATTCAACTTTCCCATGTATCGCGAGATTTAATCCAACTTTTAATTTTTGCTTTATGAAATGAGTTGAGTTAAACCAAGAAAGTGTTAAGTAGCCCGTACCATCTGTAACTAAGACTTGAAATAATTTTCCTCTTCTAATAGGCTTTTCTCCAAAACTTTCAACACGCGCTATTAGCGAAACAGGCTGGTTTTTTTGAAAATTCTTTATTTTGGTGACATTTGTTCTATCAAGATAACGCCGTGGAAAAATATATAGTAAATCCTTTATTGAATCAATACCACTTTGACTAAAAGATTCAGATCGTTGCTCTCCAACTCCTTTTAATATTGAAATAGGATCAGTTAAAATCAAAGAATTAGGCCTCAGTCATTTACTTCCATTCTTTTCGATATGTATAATAAATACTTCTTGTTTCACCGGCATTAAGTGACAGTGGGAATTGGATGGTTGATGCATCTTTTTTTTGATAATTTAATGATTCATCTTTGATAACCCAATCACCATTAATATGCTCAATTAAGAGTACATCTACTTCTTCACTTCTTCCATTTGTGACTCTTATTTCTATTACAGCCTCTTCACTTTTCCTTTGTCTATCATAATTTAGAACTTTCCGATTACCAAGAACATCAAATGCCCTTCCAGATGTAAGTGTCGTGAATTGCCCTTTAGGTACCTGACCCATATTATCAGCACCAATATATTTAAGCCCAGTGCCGGGCTTAGAGGAATACATCTCTACTTTTCCTGCGGGTAAAGATATACCTAAACCGTTAGATTCTGTATTTTCCATCGTGAGTTGGACCTCTAGTGGTTCCTCTTTTTGTCGTCTTTCAGTATTTTCAAAAACATATTTTTTAGTATAACCAACATCTAACGGGCCATACATCCTAACAGTGATATTTTCTTTTGCTCCTAAATCATGTGCGCCATTTAAGCTATATATATGGTAATCTCCAAGTTCATCTGAATTCATTAATTTAGTTGCGTCTAACTGGAGTGAAGAAAATGACCTTCCTGCACGCTCTTGCGGATTTCTTTTTGACCTAATTTTATTCAAGTTACCTTCAACTAATTCAATTTTAGAGGATCTAAAATCCATATCAGAAGTATTAGAAATTACTGCTTCTGCAATTAGTTCTCCTTTTTCTTCATTCTTCATGATCAACCTATAAACAGTTTCCCAGGAAAAATTTTTTGATTTATATACTAACTCACCTTCAATGTTTTTTGCTGATTTTGATTTAAGATCCCAAGACAAAAAAGGTTCAAATGTTGGCAACTCAACCTCATCATATTTACTGCCTAAATACTCTAATTCATTTCTATTAAATGTAATTATTCCTGAAGAGTGCTTCAAAGTTATAAACCCTGAACTAATTTCTAGTAAAACACCTTTTATTAACTTGCTATTCTTAGGTTTAACTTGGATGGGTTTACCCTTAAGGTCACTAAAAAAATCTGTTCCAGTAAAGATATTACTGTTAAAACGTTGAGAAAGAATATCAGCCCCAGATATATTCAGAAATGGAGTTTCCTTATCAATTCCATCAGGAAGACTATTCCATGTAATATAACTTAATCCGGAAGGAATTGACCAACCGACCGGTTGTTTTATAAGGGCTGTTCCATCTTTATAAATCGTAAGAGTTGCATCTTCAGCTTGACAGAATACAAAAGTAGATAATAATAATATTCGCAGAAGTTTCATTCAAAAATCTCCAAGTTTGCTAAAAGCTTTTCCTTTTCTTCAGTCAACATGCTTTGGTTATTTTTCTCTCTTGATATAACCTCTTCCGGCGCTCTATCTAGAAAATTTTGGTTAGAGAGTTTACCGCTGATTGAAATTAATAATTTTTCTATCTCTTGAAGCCTTTTTTTCATTCGCTTTTTTTCTTTTTCAAGATCGACTAACCCTGAGAGGGGGATATAAAATTCTATTCCATTCGAAATCACTGTTGCAGAATTAGTAGGCTTCTTGGTATCCGGATCAATAAATACTTCTTCGGCAACAGTGAAATTTTTCAATAAGTGCATTTGACGTGATAAAAAATTTTCTTTTTCTTTATCACACTTGACGTAAAGATTAATAGGTTTTGAATTTGGAATATTCATCCGACTTCGAACAGCTCTTATTGCTGTGATGATATTTTTAAGACTTGAAATTTCTAATTCTATTATATCATTGTGATAAGTAATTGGACTTGGCCATTGAGTAATAATTAAATCACTCGCGTTTTTTGGTTTAAAATTCTGCCATAATTCTTCCGTAATGAAAGGAGCATATGGATGTAACAGTTTTAAAATAGTTTGAAGGCATTTAATAGATACTGATCTAGCGTTATTTGCCTTTTGCAAGTCTCCTCCATAAAAACTTAATTTCGCAATTTCAACATACCAATCACAAAAATCATTCCAAGTGAACTCATATAAAACTTTTGCAGCTTCATTAAAATGAAATCTATCTAATTGATGATTATAGTTTTCTATCGTTTTTGTTAAACGGCTTAAAATCCATTTTTCTGAGATATTTAAATTGCTTTCCAATATCTCTGTTTTATAATCCCAATCTTCTGGAATGTTCATATCTACAAATCGACAAGCATTCCACAACTTATTCATGAAGTTCCTACCGATTTCCAACCTATCTTCTGAGAATAAAACATCTGACCCTTGTGGAGACATTAACATAACTCCAAAACGAACTGCATCTGTTCCAAATTTTTCAAATAAATCAAACGGGTCAGGAGAATTCCCTAGAGATTTACTAAGTTTTTTCCCTGTCTTATCTCTTAGGATAGAAGTGAAATAGACATCTTTGAACGGTAGTTCTTTTTGAAATTCATATCCAGTTATAATCATTCTGGCAACCCAAAAAAAGATAATGTCAGGCCCTGTAACAAGGGTATTTGTTGGATAAAACTTGTTCAGACTTTTACTTTCTTTTGGCCATGTGTGTACAGCAATCGGCCAGAGCCAAGAGCTAGCCCAAGTATCTAATACGTCTGATTCTTGGACCCAATTTTCAACATCACTAGGCCCTTCCACAGAAACATGCATTATACTTTTATCTTTTTTAAGATACCAGACAGGAATTTGATGCCCCCACCATAACTGACGACTGATGCACCAATCTTTTATATTTTCCATCCAATGATTATAGGTTTTTGTCCAATGATTCGGATGGAATTGTATTTTTTTGTCTTTTACAGCATTTATTGCGGGCTTTGCTAATGCATCCATCTTCATAAACCATTGATCTGATAAATAAGATTCAATCGGAACTCCACCCCTTTCAGAATATCCGACTTTATTTAAATAATCATCTGTTTTATGTAATAAACCTAATTCTTTAATGTCCTTTATTACTTTTTCTCTTCCTTCTTCCCTTGATAGACCGATGTATGCTTCAGGTACGTTTTGATTTAGTGTAGCATCATCATTCATAATATTGATAATATCTAAATCATGGTTTTTGTAAATCAAAAAATCATTTGGATCATGTGCCGGAGTAATTTTGACACATCCTGTTCCAAAATCAGGATCAACATAATCGTCAAATATGATAGGAATTTCTCGTCCAACTATTGGAAGCAATATTTTTTTCCCTGTAAGATGCTTATACCTCATATCATTCGGATTTACCGCAACAGCCGTGTCCCCAAGCATAGTTTCAGGTCGTGTTGTTGCTACAACAACATATTCATCTGAGCCTTTAATATTATAACGAAAGTACCATAGACTTCCGTTTTTTTCTCTATGGATAACCTCTTCATCACTAATAGCGGACTTCGAAACCGGACACCAATTAACTAGCCTATGACCTTTATAAATCAAACCTTTATTATATAGTTCAACAAAAGCGGTTAAAACCGATTTAGTATAACCTTCGTCCATTGTAAATCTTTCTTTATCCCAGTCGCATGAGCAACCAAGCTTCTTGAGTTGCTGAATTATAATACCACCATATTTTTCTTTCCATTCCCAAGCATATTGCAAGAATTCATCTCTCGACAAATCATTTTTATCTATACCTTTTTCTTTTAGCATTGAGACAACCTTAGACTCAGTTGCAATAGAGGCATGGTCTGTTCCCGGAATCCAACAAGCTTCTTTGCCCTCCATTCTTGCTTTTCGGATTAAAATATCTTGTATTGTATTGTTTAGAACATGGCCAACCGTTAACATTCCTGTGACATTAGGTGGTGGAATAACTATTGTATATGGCTCTTTTTCTGAACTGGGATCAGCTGAAAAATATTTTTTATCCATCCAATGCGAATACCACTTATCTTCTACATGAATTGAGTTGTACGCTTTTTCTAATTTTGCCATAATATTGCTTAAAGCTTTTTATTAAAATGTTTGAAAAATATTAACCTTATTTTACGTCATTTAACATAACCTTACATTGTAAATGATATTTCAATTTACTTTAATTTCTAACTCTGAGTGGACTGTAAAATTATCTTCATTGAGATTTGATTTTTACTGGAGAATGAATGTATTATTTTGTTAATAAATATTTACATTTATAACTTTATTATAAAAAGTTTTATGATCAATAAATTTTCTCGATATATTATTGAAAAGCCAAAGAAGACATTAACACTTGTCTTTATTATTACATTATTTTGGTCTTTCTTTATACCGAATCTTAAAATCGATTTTTCTATAGAACATTTATTCTCAAAAAATGACCCTAATGTAGAAAAATATTTTTCTTTTCGAGAAGAATTTGGTCGCGAAGATAATGTTCTAACACTCATTTATAAACCAACTGATATTTTAGATAAAAAATTATATCAAGAGTTAGAATCATTGATATACGATATTGAAGAAATAAATGGTGTAAATAATATTATTTCAATATTCAGCATAAGCGATATAGATGATAAAGCTTGGCTTGGGAAAATAGATGGAAATAATACTAATTGGAATAGAGATAGTATTTTAATAAGACTTAGATATATACAAACTGATCCTTCCATTGGTTCACGGATATTATCAAAAAATCTTGAATACGGATCTATAATGTTGAACTTAAATGATGATGTAAATAATCATCAAGCTCGCTCACAAATATTAGAAAAAATAAAATTGCTGACTTTAAAAACATCATCAGAATGGACTTACTCAGGTGTTTCTGTATTAAGAACTGAATATGTTAGGTATATGGTAAGAGATAATTTTTTATTTCTGCCACCGATTGCAATACTGTTAATTTGTATTTTAAGTTTTTTATTCAGGAATTGGGTTAATGTTTTTCTGCCTATTTTAACTGTTCTTATTACTGTGATTTGGCTTTTAGGCTTTATGGGATTAGTTGGTCTTGATATAAATATAATGACATATATTGTTCCAACTCTACTGTTCATAATCGGTATTGGTGATGCGATTCATATTCAAGCTTATTTTAGGGAAAAACTATTAAATAAGAAATTGAACCCTAGTGATGCTATGCGTGAAACAATAACTCAAATGTTTAAAGTCATTTTTTTGACAAGTATAACAACATCTATTGGTTTCTTAGCCCTCACTACTACAAGTATAAAAATTCTACAGGAATTTGGTCTTGAAATAGCTTGCGGAGTAATGATTGCATGGATTATCTCCATCATCGTTGTTCCATCGGGTATTATCTTATTGAATCGGATGGAATATCCGGTAAATCGTTCTTTTTCACCTCTGCTAAATTGGTTATCAATAACTATCCCTAAAAAACCTTGGGCTTTCATACTTATTCCAGTTTTAATATCTGGAATATCTATTTTCAAAATCAAGGATTTATCAACTGACTCTTCTTTAATGGATGATTTAAGACCGGAGAACAAATTATACCAAGATTTAAAACTTACAGAAAAACATTTTGGAGGAGTATTACCATTTGAAGTTTTGTTAAAATTGGAACTAAATAATTCACATGGAATAAAAAAAATTATTAATGAAAAGAATCTTTTTTATTTAGAAAAAATTCAGACTCTCCTCAGCAACGATCTCAAAGAAAGTCGTTTTTTTTCAATTAACGATTTAATCACATCTATAAAAAGAATCAGAAACGAAAAAGATAAGTCCTATGGTCAAGAAATACTCGATCAAATTGTACAACAACAAAGCCAACAAGAATTGAAATTGTTAAATGTTGATAACACAACTTTAAGAATATCAGGCTTAATTGAGAACAGAACATCTTCAAAGATGGAAAATTTATATGACAGGCTCGATTCATTAGCCTCAACCTTACCAGAATACTTGACTATTGAATATACAGGAACAACTGTGGTTGCTCTAAAAACAAATAACTATTTAGTTAAATCTTTAGTTGATAGCCTAAGTATTGCAATTGGTCTAATTGCAATAATTATGGCATTTATGTTCCGTTCGAAAGCAATGCTCTTTGCCAGTTTAGTAACAAACCTTATTCCAATTTTTACTGTCTTAGGTATTCTCTCATGGCTAGGTATTTCAATCAGGCCTCCAACAGCCATGACATTTTCGGTAGCTTTAGGTATCGCTGTTGATGATAGCCTCCATTTTCTATTAAGATATAGGAAAGAACTCTCAAACGGATTAAGTAAGCGTGAAGCAGTACAAGAAACTATTAAAAACACAGGTTCGGCATTAATGATAACAACAAGTGTGCTAGTTGGAGGTTTCTCTATCTTATTTTTATCTGCTTTTTTACCAACCTACCAATTTGGACTACTAGCAGCAAGCATGATTGGTTGTGCTCTTACTTGTGATCTAACTTTACTTCCTGCACTATGCCTACTACTACCAAAACCAACTACAAATTAGTCTTTCAGAAAGTTTTATTTCTCATTTACTAATTGATAAAATAATTATTTGGAAAATAAAACAACTGTTTCGATATGTGGAGTATGAGGGAACATATCAACCATTGTTGCTTTTTCTATATTATAACCTTTCTCCGCTAATATTTTAGCATCCCTAGCTTGAGTAGTAGGATTACAAGAAACATAAATAATTTTCTTAGCTTTAAACTTATGTAAATAATTGGTCATATCAGGATGCATACCAGCACGTGGAGGGTCAACAATTACAACATCCGGTTTGGGTATCTTTCTAGATAATTGCCCTGATTTAAAAAATGTGTCTAGATTTGATTTTAGAAAAAATATATTTTCTACTTTATTTTTTTCAGCGTTTTTTTCCGCATCCTCAAGAGAAGATCGAATAACTTCAAATCCATATACTTCTTTCGCTTTTTTCGCAAGAAAAAGGCCAATAGTTCCAGTCCCACAATACAGGTCGAAAATTATTTCATTTCCTGAGAGTTCAGCTGCCTTTTCTACTTCTTGATATAATTTTAAACCTTGATAAGTATTGGTTTGGAAAAATGAATTCGCAGAAATTTCAAATGTAAGATCTCTTATTTTTTCTTCAATATATGGGTTCCCAAAAATTAATGTTTCATATTCTCCAAATGCTACATCCGCTTTTCTTGTATTTACATTATTTACCATAGATGTTATTTCAGGTATCTTTTTGAGTAATGTGTCAGTAAGTGGCGATAATTTATTTAGATCATTATAGGATGTAACAATATTAATCATTAAATGATTTGTATTGGCCCCATATCGGATCATTAAGTAACGTAAAAATCCAATATGTGTTTTGGGGTCATATGGTTTTAAATCAGGGTTTGATAAACAAACCTCTCTTGCAACTTCTAAAATTTTATTTCCTATAGCTGGTTGTATATGGCAATTTTTTATATCTAATATTTTATCATACCTACCAGTCATATGTAGACCTAGAGCAAATGATTTATTAACTCCTTCTGGTTCAGAATCAAGCACCCACCTATGTGGAGAAAAAGTGAATTCCATTTTATTTCGATAGTTGAAAATCTTGTCTGCCTCGACTTTCCCTTTAAGCTTAAAGTCAGAAAAACCGCCAAGTCTTCTAAATGCATCTTCTACTTGGTTTGATTTTTCGATGATTTGCTCATCATATGATAAACTTTGTACTTTACTACAAATATAGTAATGATTGCACTTAACCTCTACCGCATTAACAGATTCAGTTAAAAGTTGTAATACTCTTGCCTCAGCAAATCCACTTTTTTTCTTATATATTTTAGCTAGAACTTTCTGCCCTGGGATTGCACCTTTTACAAATATAACAAAATTTTCTTTTCGAGCTAATCCCATTCCGCCATATGCGAGAGATTCAATTTCTAGTTCAAGCTCCGACCCTTTTTTGATTACTGGTTTACTCAAAATTTCATTCATGTTTTTTAATATCTTGTTTATATTAATTCTTTAATGCTTCTAATTAGGTTTAAAGCACTTTTTTGATTAGAAGCTTCCGCATAAATTCGCATAATTGGTTCTGTGTTAGATTTTCTTAAATGAACCCATTTATCTTCCCAAGTGAATTTAATGCCATCGATTGTTGATTTTGATGCTTCTTTAAATAAGGATTCAACCTTATGAATTAAGACTTCGGGGTCAACCCCTTCTAAACTAACTTTGTCTTTGATTATATCAAATTGAGGTAGAGATGCATGTATCTTACTGAGGGAGACATCTGACTGCGACATTCGGTTTAAAACCATTGTTGCTGCTACTAGAGAATCTCTTCCTAAGTGAGATTCTCTTAAAATCACTCCGCCATTACCTTCTCCTCCAAAATTTGAAGATAACTCATTCATTTTCTTTACGACATTTATTTCCCCAACGGCAGACCTTTCCACTTTAACGTTATTTTTAATACTAAGCTTTTCTAATGCCATCGATGTAGATAAATTAACAACAAATGTCTCATTTTCTTTTTTTACATTTTTCATATAACCATCGGCAGCCAATACAAGGGTATACTCTTCTCCAAGCGGTTTTCCATTCTCATCTACAACAGCTAAACGGTCAGCATCTGGGTCTACTGCAAATCCAGCATCTGCATTATTTTGAATTACGGCATTAGACAAGTCGGTTAAGTTTTCAGGGAGAGGCTCAGTACCTCGATTAAAAACACCACTTGGTTGACAATTTAATTCAACTACTTCACAACCTAATGATTCCAAGAGTGCGGGCAAGGCATCTGAACCAGCTCCATTAACCGCATCGATAACGATCTTAAATTTCTTTTTTCTAATATCATTCAAGGATATACATTTAAGACTTGCACAAGATATTATATGCTTTTGGATAGCATTTTGTTCTTTCCAAGCAACACCTGGTGGGCCATCAAAACTTGGAGCTACTATTTTGTCAGCAATTTGAAATAAATTTTCGCATTCGTCTGGATGAAAAAAAGTGCTATCCTCTCTAATAAATTTAAATCCATTCCACTCGGATGGGTTATGACTAGCTGTTACAACTAAGCCACCAACAGCTTCTGTATTATGAACCATGAACTGAACTGTTGGAGTTGGAACAATATCACATTGGACAATAGATCTCCCTAATCGCACTAATTCATTAATCATTGATGATAGAATTAAATCTCCAGAAGCTCGACTATCTCTACCGGTGATAATTACGCCATCTGGTAGAAATTCATTTAGTGCTTGTGAATATATAACCGCTAATTCTGGTGTGAGGTGGGTCTCGGTTATTCCTCTAACTCCGGATAGGCTTCTTATCAACATAAATATTTAATGAGTGTAAGGGTTATGAAAATTTTGCAAAGAAGGAAAGCTCTGAAATTCAGAGCTTTCCTAATATTACTAGTTTAAGACTTACTTGCGTTTTCTACGACGCCGTTGTCTACTCGCACGCGGGTCATTTCGCAATGCTTCAATCCTAGCCAATCTTTTAATTCTACGAACCGTTTTCTTTTTTTCTTCACGTTTCGCATCGCTCGGCTTTTCATAAAAAGCTCTACTTCGAACTTCTCTTAAAACACCTGCACGCTCCCACATCTTTTTAAAACGACGAAGAGCTCTTTCAAAAGATTCTTTATCTCTGACTTCAACTTCAACCACTTAAATCACCTCCAAAGTGTTTGTGGTATTTTATTATAATGCTATAAAAGCCGGCGATCTTAATAGGACTTAATCTTAAATCCAAGAACTAAACCATCGAAATGAATTCTTCAACCGTTAAAGACTCTGGTCTTCTATCAAAACCAATTTTATTTTTAATTTCTTCTGGTATACCCCAACCTTTCAGTGTATTTCTCAACATTTTTCTTCTTTGTGAAAAAGCGGTAGCAACTAGTTTATTAAACTTTAAATATTTTTCATCTTGAATAAGTGGTCTTCTCTTTTTTGTAAATCTCATTATTGCAGATTCAACTTTGGGCTTAGGAATAAAGACATCTGGTTTAATAGTAAAACAATATTCAAAATTAAGATATGCACTAGTAACAACAGTTAATCGACCATAAGCTTTTGTGTTACTTTTTGCGGCTAAGCGTTCGGCTACTTCTTTCTGCATCATAATGAAAGCATCCTCCCAGTAATCAAGTTGCTCAATTAACCAAAATATTATTGGAGAAGTAATGTTGTAGGGAATGTTACCTACTATCCGAACTGGGTTTTTTATTGGTATTTCTTCTATATCTTGCAAAAGAATATCACCATGTATTAGTAATAAATTTTGTAAAGTCGGATGACCTTTTAAAAATTTTATCAATAATGGGTCAATTTCTATTGCAGCCATTTGATTAACAAAAGGATATATTCGTTCAGTAAGTGCGCCCTCGCCTGGACCAATCTCGAGGAAGTTGTCTTTTGATTGAGGGGCAATTGTTCTTGCAATTTTATCTAATAAATTATTATCTGTTAGAAAATTTTGACCCCATTTCTTTCTAAATGAATGATTTTTTGACTTCATCTAATTGAAAATTTAAATAGTTTTTGTGCGTTCTCTGATGTCCTCTTTGCAATCGTTTCAAGGCTACAATTATGTATATCTGCTAATTTTTCAGCTACGTATCTAACTCGCGCAGGCTCATTTGGCTTACCTCGGAATGGAACAGGGCTAAGGTATGGAGAATCTGTTTCTACTAATAAACTACTCAGTGGGATTTTTGAAGCAACTTCTGGAAGCTGACTATTCTTGAAAGTTAGATTACCGGAAAAAGAAATTAGAAATCCTAATTCAATCAGCTTTTCAGCTGTTTCTATTGTACTCGAAAAGCAGTGTGCAACTCCTTTTAAGTTTGGAAAATCCGATAAAGTCGAAATAATGTCTTTGTCTGCTTCCCTATTATGAAATACAATTGGCAGTTTCATTTCTATTGCAATTTCAAGCTGCTTTCTAAAATATTTTTTTTGAATCTTTTGGTCTGTTAAACCTCTAAAATAGTCTAATCCAATTTCACCTACCGCAACTATTTTTTTATTGTTTAGTAAAATTTTAAGTTCATCTTCAAATTTAATAGGCGCGTTTTTTGCATCATGCGGATGGATCCCTGCTGTTGCCCATATTGGTTTAAAATTTTCGGCTAATTCTACGCATTCTTGGGCATCATTCAAGTTTGTTGACACACAGACAAATTTATCTACACCCGAATCAGATGCTCGTTTGATTACATTATGGATATCTTTTTTTAAATCTTTATAATAAAGATGGCAGTGCGTATCTGTTAACATTTATTTAAATTTTTTAAACCTTATTTATTAATTTCATTCTGAGATTATTTTATGCGAGGGAACAATGGATTGTGATCTTTTATTTTGGCGCCAGGTTCTAACCCTCCCCACTTTTCTTTTGAATCAAAAGCATTCAGTATATCAAGTATGTCTTTAGTCTTTTTAGGCATTATGGGTGAGAGTAATAGTGCACTTATCCTCAATGCCTCACCTGCAGTATATAAAATTTTTCCAGCAGTATCTTTATCCTCTTTTACTAGTTTCCAAGGCGCATTTTGCTCCATGTATTTATTCACACTACTAATGAAGCGCATAACCAGCTCAATTGCTTCATTTAATCGCATGCTTTTCATTGATACATCAAATGATAGACATAAAGAAATTGAATCCTTTTTTATTTTCATCTCTGAAAAATCTAGATTTCCAGGATTGGGTATTTTTCCACTGAAATTTTTATTAATTAGTGTAGTAATTCGACTCAATAAATTTCCAAAATCATTAGCAAGCTCACTATTATATCTACTTTTAAATAGTTCAGTTGTGAAATTTGCATCTTGCCCCAGAACCATCTCCCTCATCAGATAATATCGAACAGGATCGACACCGTAATCATCTATCAAATTGATTGGGTCTACAACATTACCAATAGATTTACTCATTTTTGAATCACTCATTAACCACCATCCATGTGCGAATATTGATTCTGGTAGATTAATCCCAGCAGACATCAACATTGTCGGCCAATAAACTGCATGAGTTGTTAATATATCCTTACCAATCAAATGGTATGAAGCTGGCCACCAATCTCTAGAGGCTCCATGATTTTCATCATATCCCAGAGCAGAAATATAATTTATCAAAGCATCAAACCATACATAAGTGACATATTTAGAGTCAAAAGGAAGCTCAACACCCCAATTTAACCTAGACTTTGGTCTTGAAATGCATAAATCATTTAAAGGTTTACCAAGAAAACCTAGAATTTCATTTTTACGATGATTTGGTTGAATAAAATTTGGATTTTCTTTTATGTGTTGAATGAGACGTTTTTGGTATCTACTCATTTTAAAAAAATAATTTTTCTCTTTTAACTTTTTTATATCACGAAATTGGCCTGTTTCAAATTCTTTTTCAGTTATAAATCTTTCCTCTGATACTGAATAGAGCCCTTCATATTCAGCTTCGTATATATCACCAGCTTCAAAAACTTTGTTAAGTATCATTTGAACAACTTTTTTATGTCTAGGCTCGGTTGTTCTTATAAAATCATCATTCGAAATGTGAAGCTTATTCCATAAATCTGTAAATCTTGGAACCATACTATCGCAATGTTCTGTAGGCGTAAGCCCTTTTTCTTTTGCGGCCTCCTGAACTTTTTGCCCATGTTCATCGAGACCTGTTAAAAAAAAAGTTGGAGAACCTTTCTTCCTATAATACCTTGCAAATACATCCGCTAAAATTGTGGTATATGCATGCCCTATATGTGGTTTATCATTTACGTAATATATAGGTGTTGTTATAAAAAATGGTTTTTTCATTTTATATTTACTTTTCTTTGGATTTTTAATAAAAAAGTCGTCAAAGCTAAAGGCATAAATAAGTTTTGATTCACAGCCTCTTTTAATTCTTCAATCTCAGTAATAATACCTAAATAATCAGCATTTTTATAAGAATATGCAAAGCGCATCATACCACTTTTCAATTGAGTTTCATGTAAAGTATGAGTGAGACTCATCATTAAACGATTGGTACTTTGAAACCAGATTTTTAATAGAGTTAAATGGAATATAAACATGCTTAAATCATCTTTGGATAACTTTGCATATGTCTGAACAAACTTTCTCCATAAAGAGGAATTCCGGCTCAATAAAACTTTTATCAAACTATTTATCAAGTCTATTAATTCTTGCTTTTGGAACAATATTAATTTTTTTGCCATATGAATATTACCGGCACTTAAACCTACAAAAAAATTTAGTTCGTTAATATTTACTATTTTAGAAGAGAACCACTCAGATATGAATTCATCATCGAATCTTGGAAAACTTATATTTTGACATCTCGAGATTATAGTGCTTAATACAAGATTTATTTGATCTGTTACTAAAATAAAAGACGTTTTTTGAGGCGGCTCCTCTAGCAACTTTAGAAGAGCATTTGCAGCTTCACCTTGTCCCATTGATAAAAGATGAGCATCAAATATTAAGATTATTCTTCTCCCCATATTTTCAGATTTAAGGTAGATACTTTTTCTTAATTCCCTTATTGAATTAATTAATATTCTATTTGATCCCGGAACTTTAATCTTAAAAAAATGATCTTTGGATTTTTCGAGAATAAGATTTGTAACTAAATCTATATTTTTACTATCTATTAGGTTTCCTGAGGTATTACTGTTATTTGAAGGAGCAGGAAGAGGAAATATTAATTTTAAATTTTCATGCTGTAATTGTAGCATTCTCAAGCAGGAGGAACAATTATCACATCCAAATTTATTAGGATTTTGGCAATTAAGAATTTTTGAAAACTCGATTGCGAGACTTTCTTTCCCTGATCCAGTGGGACCTGAAAAAATATATGCATTTGCGATATTTTTTGAAATATGCGACCTGTATAATCGATCCCATACTTTATCTTGAAAACCATTCATTCAATGTTTATTTATTTTTTTCTTAACCATTTTTCAGGGTCTAGCTTTTGACCCTTACCCCAAATTTCAAAATGCAATTTTGATCCATTAATTGAACCTGAATCACCCATATAAGCAATAATATCTCCGTTCCTAACTTCACTATCTACTGCCGCTTGAATATTAGCTACATGGCTATAAACAGTATAAAAACCACCTCCATGATCAATAATAATAGTCGTTCCGTATCCTCTTATATATGTGATCGTGGTAACGACTCCACCTAAAACCGTTTTTATAGCAGAACCAGGTTGCCCTTTAATGTCAATTCCTGGGTTTTCAGTTGTAGTCTTAAGTTTAGAGTTCCACTGTCTGCCAAATTTAGCAATAATTCTACCGGAAGCAGGCCAAGGCAACTGCCCTGCCAGAGATTTAAAGCTCTTTGTTTTTAATGCTTCTTGTTGTTGACGTATTCGCGCTTCGCGTTCATATCTAGCTTTATCTTCCAAGACTTGTTTAATTATATTTTCTAATTGATTAACGCCTGCTTCTTTTTCGTTAATGTAACTAGATAGTGCCTTTTTATCGGTTCTGATACGATTTAATTCCTTTTCTCTATTAATCCGCATGTTCCTATAAGAGCTCATTTCTTTTTCTTTATCACGCTTTAGAATCAAATTATCTCTTAGCGCCGCTTCCAATTCTAATTTTTGCTTACTTATTTCTATGAGAAGCCGTTCGATTCTTTTTGTTGTTTTTCTCTCAATATCAGATATTATCTTAAGATATTGAGTTCTATACATAGCTTGTCTCCAAGTTGTTGATGAAAAAACCCTTTCTAAATCAGTTAAACGGCCTTTAAGGTAGGAATTGACAACTCTTTCTTTGTATCTGACTCGAAGAGATTCTAGCTTCCGTTCATTTTTCAATATTTCATTTTTTAATTGGAAAATTTTCTTACGAGTCTTTTCTTCCTCATTTTTTAATGATTTTATTAATTTAGCGGTAAGAGATATTTCTTCATCAATAGATGATATCCGGCTAGAGGCAGACCTTTCTCTTGATTCAGCCGTTTTAATTTTTGACCGGAGTTGCTTTATTTCAGTTTTCAGCGAATTAATTGCATCATTTTGATATCTTAATTCTTCGTTATAATCACGTTCATCTGATTGTGAAAATAAAAGATGAAAAAAGAATAATATAAAAACAATTTTAGTTGAGTGCTTCATCTCTAAGAAAATACCGGTTTTTAAGCTTCCAGACATTAAAGTTTTAAGTGAAAATAATTAAAGCTGTTCAATTTTAAAAAGTATGAAATCTGAGAATGTCAAATGCAAGGACTCTTCATTCGTAAAATATATCCACAGTTGATCTTTAAAATTTTGACCGTTTCCACCAATTATTTTTTCGTGTGGCTCCCCTAAAAGATTTTGAATTTGAGGAATTGTTTGTCCAATTTTTAATTTTTCTGATTTTGCTTTTTGTATAATTAAACGTGCACTTTCCATTTTCTTATTTATGATTAATCTGGTGTTATAATCATCAAGAGTTTTGATCTTTTCTTTTAACTGGAGGAGTAATTCTTCATTTTTATTACCAATCCCACCAGATAATTCCCTTGCAAACTCTAGCGAATAAATAGCTAACTGAACCTCATCAAATTCGTCCGCATCTTGCGCAAGCTTTGCCATTTGAATACCAGCTCTATATTGTAAAATATTGACTTCAAATATCAAATCTCGATTTAGCTCTAAACCTTCTGCATACTTCCCCATGGCCTTACCAATAAAACCAAATTCTTGATACTTCTTCCCCTCACCGAGCAATACCCAAGACTTGAACCTTCTTAATTCTTTTTGTCCCTCAATACTAAATTCTGCAACATGTTTTACTAAATTATAAGCTTGGATATACTCTCCATTTTTTAATTTTTTTTCAGCTTCAATCATCCATGAAAGTGCTATTTGGTTAATCCTTTTATTCAGTATTGGGACTATGATAGTATCAATTTTTACTTTAGAAAGTGCATCTTGATACTTATCAAGCGCATTCTGAGTTTTTCCTTTTTTCTCTAGGAGAATACCCTGTTCTAAAATTTGATAGGGAATTTTATATTCACAATCTATGATATACTCTAAAGCTCTGTGTCGATTCGCATGTGTTGGATACTCGGAAATAAAGTTTTTAAAGATTTTAAGAGACTCAACATAATCTTTTCTATAATAGTATGTTTTTGCTTTATCTCCACTAGTCTTTTTTCCTCCATAAAATGAGGAAAGAGTTAAATAAACACCATAATTAGATAGGTCAAACCTATTTATTGGGGTTTTGTCTAGAGGGTCATTAATTGTGTGAATTTTAGTATATGAATAGCGAAAATCTAGCCCTACTGAAAATCTACTTTTTTGCCCTGGGTCCAAAATGAAACGTAATCCTAAAGATCCAGCTGAAGAGGTTCCTGAGCCTGATAAATTATTATCCCATTCTTCATTATCTAACGTGTAAAATAGTGCAGACGCTAATCCATAAGAATAACGAAAATTTAAATACCAATTATTAAAAGGTTGATATTGAAAATGAGTTGTAGCCAAATACTCAGTTAATCGGGGTGAGAAAAAAGCTGTATCACTCCAACTTGAATTTGTATTGGTCCAATCTGCATGAGGAACTTTTGCGGGAGAAAAAAGAGTGCTGGACCTATATGTTGCTCCTGTCATCACATTTAACCAACTTGTTCCAACTAGATAATAAGGAATATTTAATAGTCCAACATCAATTTCTATAGATGAACCCCAAATATTTTTTGTCTCTTGGCTAATAGCTGTGACATCTAAATCATATCTAATCTTCCCAGGATCATCTTTAAATGAATCAGGATTTAAACTATAAGCACTTCCTTTTGACTTACCCGTTGCCACGATGCCGTACCTAATCTCAATTGGTATGAAATTTATAGGTTCAGCAAATTCTCTAGAATAAAACCATTTATTTATCCAAAAACCATCTTCATAAGGAGACTTATTATCGAATTTTAATAAACCAAAAAAATACTCTTTTTTATCATCTTTATTAACATTTTGTGCATTATAAAAAGAGGTTAATGCCACAATTATAAGAATTATGATATTTTTTGTTTTATTCATCTTGGTCTTAAAATTGTGATATTTAATCGATTTTTACAAGAAGAGACTTAAAAACTAGCTAACTTTTACTTTCCATTTTAAGGAACAATTGAATCGATTCTTACATTATAATTGTATGCATAATAAATTAATATTTTTGGTTTTAATAGCTTGCTCACTGAATGTCTCGACATCCCAGACATTTTCTATTGCTCGGGTACACTACGATGGAGGCGGAGATTGGTATAGTGATCCGAGTAGCATACCAAACCTGTTAAACTTTCTGAGCGTGAATACTCCTATTTCGACCTACAAAACAGAGTTCCAAGTAAAGCTAACAGATGATAATATTTCACAATATCCATATCTTTATATGACTGGTCATGGAAATATTAAGCTAAGTGATGATGAAGTGATTTCGCTTAGGTCCGCCCTCATGAACGGCTCTTTTTTACATGCAGATGATAATTATGGTATGGATGAGTCTTTTAGGCGAGAAATAAAAAAAGTATTTCCAAATAAAGATTTAGTACCATTACCAAATAATCATGCAATTTTTAATTCATATTATAAATTTGAAAATGGGCTTCCTAAAATACATGAGCATGATAAAAAACCACCTCAAGCGCTTGCATTGTTTGAGGGTGAAAAAATTTTAGTTTTATATACATATGAATCTGACCTAGGTGATGGATGGGAGGATGCAAGCGTCCATAATGACCCTATAGAACTGAGAGAAGCTGCATTTAAAATGGGCGTAAACATTATTTATTTTTCACTTATCCAATAAAAATGAAGATAAAAAAACAGGTCAATCACGCTCAAAATTTTTTAATAAAAAAAAGGCTCATAACCCTTTTCCAATGGCTTGTCCTTTTTAGCTCTTTTATATTTTTTCTCACTATCATGTTAGAAACAATATTTTATTTTTCAAAAAATACAAAAACTCTATCATTAATAATATTTTCGTTACTTTTGGTCTCATTTTTAATATTTATGATTTTCGAGGCAATTAGAGGGAAAAAAAATGAAATAAAAAGATACAAACTTGAGACTATTGCAAAAGATCTTGGACATTTGAGCTTTCCAAAAAAGCCAGACACGGTTCTTAATGCACTCCAATTGGAATCGGGGTTAAATAAAAATGAATCAAACGATTTAGCTAAAGCATTCACAAATACAATTTTATCAAAGATCAAAGATTCAAATCTTCTCATTAGTAATCAAAATAAGAAATCTAATCATTTTAAAAAACCTATTTTGATTCTTTGGATTGCAATGATTTTATTCTTCTCATTTAATTATAGTCAATCTGCTGAGTCATTTTTTAGATGGAGGCACCCATTAACTAATTTTCTAACTCCAAAGCCATTTACTCTTTCTAGCGTAACTAAAAACATTCATATATTAGGAGGAGAAAAAGTGAAAATTAAAATTTTATCTAGCTTACTTATCCCTGACACAGTAAAATTAAATTTAATACCAATTCAAATTTCAACAAAAAAAAGAGATTCGCTTAAATTATCATTCAACGGTGTTTTAAATGAAGAAGGTATTTATTCTTTTTTATTACCAGAACTGTACCAAGATTATACTTACCAAGCGGAAGTTAAAGCAAAATATTTTTGGCAATCATGGGAGCAAGTAACATCAGAACTTGACACAATTTTTGTTACAGATCGCCCTTCTTTAGAAAAATTTCGAATCACTCTGATACCTCCAAAATACTCAAAGTTACCAGCTATAATACAAGAAGGGAACAATGCTGTAATTAAAGGATTAAAAGGATCAAATATCGAAATGGAGATCAAAGCAAATAGAGTTCTTAAAAAAGCATATCTTCTATTAGAGGAGAATGAATCTATTTTAAAATCAAACCACAAAAATGCTTCAGGAAATCATATTATTAAGGATGAAGATTCTTTTTCAATTAACCTTGTAGATGAAAGAGGCATAACAAATAAAGACCCAATATTATATAATATTGAGTTAATTCCTGATTTCATACCGACATTAACGGTTTTACAGCCATCATCTTATGTTGAGCTTGGAGATGACCAGAGTATTCCATTCCTGCTAAACATTCAAGATGATTACGGATTTACAAACCTTCAGATTACATATGAAATTATAAAACCATCTATTCTAAAATTAGATCCCTATGTCTCAATGATAACTATTCCTGAAGTTAGTAAAGATTCTATTGCACAAAATATCTCATACCTGTGGGACCTTGGTGATCTCTTTCTAATGCCTGATGATGAAATACATTTTCATATTGAACTAACAGATAATGATGCCATTTCAGGTCCGAAAAAAACTATTTCTTCAACTTTCATTGCAAAAGTTCCCTCTTTAGAAAGTCTATATCAAAAAGCAGAAATTTCTGAAAAGGACTTTATAGAAAGTCTCTCAAAAGAAGTTGAAGAAATGGAAAAATTAAAAGATCAGTTTGAAGCGCTTGAAATGAAAGCTTTAAAAACTGATGAACTCGATTGGGAGCAAAAAAAATCAGTTGAGAATTCCATAGAAAAAGCAAAAAATGAAATAAAAAAATTAGAAAAGATCTCTAAGTCATTAGATGATATGAAAGAGCAAGCAGACAAGCACAAGCTCTTTTCTTCGGAATTACTCAATAAATTTGAAGAACTTTCTAACTTAATAAATAATATTGTTCCAAAAGATATGTTGAAAAATATTTCAGAGTTAGAAGAAGCTCTGGATAATATGGATATGGATTCTATTGAAGAATCTATCAGTGAGCTAACGAAAAATATGGACCAAATTGAAAAAGAGCTTGAAAGGTACCTTGAAATTTTCAAACAAATTCAAATGGAACAAAAATTTGACGAGCTTAGAAACCGAATGGAAAAGCTAACAAAGCAACAAGAATCGTTGGATGAAAAACTGGTTCAAAATCAAAATACTAATTCTAGTAATCAAAGATTAGCAATTGAAGAGAAAAGAATATTAAATGAGTTTGAAAATATTCAATCGCTTATTGAAGAAACAGCCGATTTAATCAAGCCTTCAAACCAAAAAGTTTCTGAAGATTTATTAGAACTATCTGAAAGCGATCTTGTTAAAAATATTAACAAAGCACTTGAAGAAACTGAAGATAATATTTCAAATAACAAGTTAAATGCCGCTCAATCCAGCAGTCAACAATCAATTGAAAATATGAAAAAAATGATTGAAAAAATCACATCTGCACAAGAAAACTTTCAAAATCAATCACTCAATGAAATGACGGAGAAATTTGAAGAAATCATTCAAGACGTTCTTTATTTATCAGCTAAAGAGGAATATTTAAATAATGGTCTAAAAAATATAACTAGCCGTTCACCAAGAATTAAGTTTTTTGCATCTCAACAGCAATTAGTCCAAGATCAATTAAGATCTGTAACAAACAAAATGATAAACTTATCAAAAGAAACTTTTGCTATAACTCCAGCTATTGGAAGAGGAATAGGTAAAGCAAGTTCTAGTATGAATTTAGCAAAAATAAAACTTGCTGATCGAAATATTCTCGAAGCTAAAAATAATCAAATAATAGCGATAGAGGGGTTGAACCAAATAGTAATAGAGCTATATAATAACATGAAAGATATGCAAAAATCTGGTTCCTCAAGTGGATATGAGCAGCTTTTAAAAATGATGGAAGAGATGGCTGGAAAGCAAAAAGGTTTAAACAACAAATCTGAACAATTAACTTTAGGGCAAATGGCTGCTGCTGCAAAACAACAAATGTTGCAAGAAATGTTATCTGGTCAGAAATCTGTTAAAAAATCCTTAGAACAGTTAATGAAAGAGATGAATGCCTCTGGTGGAAATAAATTAGGAAATCTAGATGGAATAGCTCAAGAAATTGATAAAGTGATCGATGATTTAGAAAAAAATAATTTCAAAAAAGAAACTCATAAAAGACAGCAAAAAATTCTCTCTAGAATGCTAGAAAGTAAAACCTCAATGACACAGCGAGGAGAAAAAGAAGAAAGAAAGTCCTTTTCTGCAAATGGAAAGAATATTTTTGACGGACCAATCAGACTCCCTACTGAAAAAGGACAGCGAGAAGATTTGACCTTAAAAGCATTGAACAATGCTATTAATGCTGGTTACTCAAAACAATACCAAGGAATGATTAAACGCTATTTTAATTCATTAACAAAAACTGATTTAGATAATGAAAATTAAATTTTTAATCTTATATTATTTTATGTTTGCTACTATTGTATGCTCTCAAAATCAGTCTTCTTTTAATGGAACTATTAGAACTGCGCGCATGCTTGAAAGGCAAGGGAAAATAGATGCAGCAATTTCGGTGTACAAAGAAGTATTAGGCAAAAATCCAGACCATTATCAAACACTTATTAGTTTGAAAAATTTGTACAAGAATAATCAACTATATAGTGAGGGAATAGAATTTTTAAAAAAACGCAATGCTCAAAATCCTGATAATATTTCAATAAATTTAGACCTTGTTGAATTTTATTTTTTAAATGAACAAAAAGGAGAATCTGAAAAAATACAGAATGTTGGATTACAAAGATTTAATAATAAATCATATTATCGCCAGCTGACTACTCTTTTAACAAAATATGGTAGCGAAGATGACTTTATATCTATCTTAAATAAAGGAAGAAGCCAATTTGGAGATTCTTTTTTAGCTTATGAAGCAGGGCTTTATTATCAAGTGAAAAAAGATTATGAATCAGCAATGAATCAGTTTATGCTTTATCTTTTGAACGAAGAAAAAAGATCCGGCTTAGTTGAAAGACGGATACTTCAAATGAGTGATGAGAAAGAAGCACTTGATGTTATTGAGTCCAAGTTAACTTTTTTTGCTAAAAAAAAACCAAGGATAATACTAAACATATTATCTGATTTTTATTTTAAACAACAAGAATATTTGCTAGCAGTACAGACTAAAGAAGCTTGGACTTCTTCAGGAAATAGAGATTTGGAAAGCTGGTTAAATTTTGCGGAAAGTTTAAACAGAGAAAAGCAGTTTCAGCATGCCGCATACGCATATAATTTTATTATAGATAAAGATATTAATTCTAACGTAGCTAAAAAAGCCTTACTCGGACTCGCTAAAACGTTTGAAGATCAAATCTTACCATTTAATGACAACTTTTTAATTTCTTTTTTTTATGATGATAATATTTTTTTTGAAGACCCTTTTGCTTCAGCTAATTCTATTTCGATAGAGAACCTAAAGGCGAGTCTCTCATTATATGATTCTTTAACATCTACGATTAAAAACCCGGCTCTCCTTGCAGAAGTCTATTACAGACTAGGAGAAGTCCAGTTTAGAATATTACATGATTTTGATAAAGCCCTAAAACTCTACCGCATGGCATTAAAAGGTAGTATAAAAAAATCTTTAACTAGTTCAATTAAGCTACGAATAGCAGATGCTTACATAGCTAAAGGAAATCCCCTAGAAGCTAAAAAGTTTCTTCTAGGCTCTGGACAAAAAACTCTCTCTACTAAAATGAAAGAGCGAATTATTTTAACTGAGCTTTTTACTAAAAACCCTGATAGTGTATTAAGTTTAATTGATCCTATCTTAATAGATATTGGGCCAGAGAGTTTATTTTTTAATGACTTAATGGAGCTAAAAACAATTCTCAATAGATATAATCTAGGTGATGAAAATAATAAATCTTCAACCCAACATTTTTTAAAGTCTGAGTTTTTAATACGGCAGAAGAAAACAGGCGATGCTATAAATGAATTAACTTATTTAATTAAAAACTATCCTAAATCAAAGATAGCTCCATTAGCAATTCTCAGAATCAGTCTGTTGAATTACAAAATAAATAACTTTGAAAAATCACTACACTTTGCCTCAAATCTTAAAAATACAGAATTTGAAGACCGAGGGATAATACTTTCGGCTCATATATATGAACATAAACTTTTAAATGTTGATGAGGCTTTGAAAAGCTACATGAAAATAATTAATGATTTTCCACAATCAATACATTTTGATCCGGTAAGATATCGTATCCGTAAAATTAATCAGGAGAAAAATATATGAGATTATCAAACTTAACTATTTTCTTTATATTCATAAGTTTTATTTTTTCACAAAAAATTATTATTCCAATGGATCAGTCTCAAAACAATCATTTAAAAGCTTATGGTGTTGTTTATAATATTTTAGATAAAAATATCAATGTTGAATGGCTACTTAATTACAAAGGTGGATCATTTCTAGTGGATTCCTATTCATTTATTGAAACTGATTGTAAAATTAAAGGTGTCACATTCAACTCTATTGATTCAAGGGTCCTCCTCGAAATATATTCTATGATTGATCAAAACAACATGGAAATAACATTATTAGAAAAAAAACCAAATATTGCAATATATACCCCACCAAATAAACAGCCTTGGGATGATGCTGTCACTTTAGCACTAACATATGCTGAAGTAGAATATGAAACTCTTTGGGATGAAGAAGTTCATTTTGGAGAACTTAAAAAATATGATTGGCTACATCTTCATCATGAAGATTTCACTGGTCAGTTTGGAAAGTTTTATAAAAGTCATAGAAATTCACAATGGTATAAAGAACAAAAAGTTCAATTTGAACAAGTTGCAACCAAACTTGGGTATTCTAGCGTACATGAACAAAAAAAAGGGATTGCTCGAAGGATAAAAAATTATGTCGGAAGTGGTGGCTTTTTATTCGCAATGTGTTCTGCTACAGATTCTTATGATATTGCTTTAGCTATGGGTGAAGTAGATGGGGTTCATTCGGTTTTTGATGGTACAAAAATTGATCCCAATATTCAACAAAAATTAGACTTTTCACAAACATTTGCATTTTCAGATTTTAATTTAATCTCCGACCCTATGGTATATGAATTCTCAGATATTGATTATCCTCCAAGTAATAATCCAATTACTCGAGGTGCAAAGGCTGATTATTTTACATTGTTTGAGTTCTCTGCTAAATATGACCCCGTACCAACTATGTTAACACAGAACCATGTTTCCATCATTAGGGGATTTATGGGCCAAACAACAGGGTTTAAAAAAGATAAAATAAAAAGCCATATTGTAATATTGGGCAATGACCCTGCTTCAGAACAAGTTAAATATTTACATGGGAATTTTGGTAATGGAACTTTTACGTTCTATGGAGGCCATGATCCTGAAGACTATCAACATTTCGTTGGGGATCCTACAACCGACTTATCATTACATCGGAATTCACCAGGCTATAGATTAATATTGAATAATATTTTGTTTCCTGCAGCAAGAAAAAAAGAGAAAAAGACTTAAGAAAACATTGACTTCTAAAAGGTTAAATTATACAAATAATAGCCTAAATTAGACTTATAAATTTTATTTAGGCTTTTTATGTATTGACGTAATAATTAGTTTCTCTGTTGTAAAAAAGTCTTTCAGATTATTATTTAATTTTTGCCATTTCCCAAATTTCTTCCATTTCATCTAAGGACGCGTCTTCAAGTTTTTTACCCCTTTTCTCTAAAACTTTTTCTATTATTTTGAACCTTTTTTCAAATTTAATATTTGTTTTACGTAACATATCTTCTGCAGGATTATTTAAAAAACGGGATACATTAACAACCGAAAAAAGGACATCTCCAATTTCTTCTTGAATATTTTCTATATCTTTATTTTTTATAGCTTTTTTTAGTTCCTCAACTTCTTCATCCATTTTCTCCCAAGCATCATCAATATGATCCCAATCAAAACCTGTATAGGATGCTTTTTCCTGAAGTCTTTGCGCTCGAGTAAGTGCAGGTAACGAGATTGGGACACCATCTAGCCTTGACTCTCTTTTCTTTTCATTATGTTTAATCTCTTCCCAACTCTTTTTAATATCGGAAACGTCGTTTAATACTTGATCTGAAAATACATGAGGATGTCTTTTTATAAGCTTCTTATTTAATGTTTTAATTGAATCTACTATACTAAATTTATTTTCTTCATGTGCAATTTGAGACTGAAGAACTACATGAAGTAACACGTCGCCTAATTCTTCTTGAAAGTTTTCCCAATTCTTATTATCTACACTTTCTATAACTTCATAGGTCTCCTCCAAAAAATAAGGAAGTAAAGACTCTGCCGTTTGTTTTTTATCCCAATCACATCCATCTGGACCACGTAACTGCTCTACTATTTCTAGTAATTTGAAAAAGTTTTTAGATGCATTTTCTTTATTCATTTATTCCTCAAAAATATTTTCATGATCAAAGTTTTCTAGATTTTTATTTTCTAGATCCGTCATTTTTTCTTTTTCTTTTTTTGTATTATCATCAAAGCCTATTAAATGAAGGCAACCATGAATAATAAGACGCAAAACTTCTTTTGAATATGGCTCTTTATAACATTTTGAATTCTCTTCTGCTCTTGGAAGACTTATATAGATTTCTCCATCTATATTTGGTTCATTATAATTATTAAGACGAAAAGCAATTACATCGGTCAATTGATTTTTTTTAAAAAACTCTTTCTTTAACTTAGTAAGCAACTTGTCTCCTGCAAATATTATAGAAACCTCATATGTTTCTATTTTGTATTTGTAGAAAACTTTTGATACTAGTTTTGTAACAATCTCTTTCTTTGGAGATGATAATGAAGGATCGCATTCAACTTCAACATGCTGCATTATTTCATTATTTACTTTTTAGGTTCATCTGGGTATTCGACCCTAATATGGTATATACCCCTTAAAACAGGAAGCATTCCTCTTGTTCCGTCGACAGTACCTTTGATTTTATTTAATTCACTTAAAGTTAAAGGACATTCGTCTAATTGTCCGTCCTCAATTCTTTGATTTATAATTTTTTCTATCATTGCTTCAATTTTAAAAATGTCTGGTTTCTTTATTGACCTTACGGCCGCTTCAACAGCTTCACAGATCATAAGTATACCAGTTTCTTTTGTATTTGGTTTAGGCCCCGGATATCTAAAGGCTGACTCTTCTACTTTAGTTCCATTTAGTTCAGCATCTTTTAAAGCCATTCTATAAAAATACTCAACTCGTGTAGTTCCATGATGCATAGGTATAAAATCAGACACTATTTTTGGTAAGCCGTATTGACTTGCTAGCTTGAGGCCTGAATTAACATGCGCTCTAATAATCTTCGCACTCATAGTATTAGTGATTTTATCATGCTTATTTTCACCACTAAATTGATTTTCTATAAAATATTCAGACTTTTCCATTTTTCCGATATCATGGTAATAAGCTCCAACTCGACACAATAATGAATGTGCTCCAATCGAGTTAGCGCATGCTTCAGCTAAATTCCCAACAACAATACTGTGATTAAATGTACCATTTGTTTCTTGCTGAGCTTTTTTTAATAATGGATGATCGTAATCCAATAATTCAATCAGAGTAAGATTTGTTGTTACTTCGAATAATAACTCAAATATCCCGATCAATCCATATGTTAGAATAGGAGCTAAAATACTATTAATTGAAAGAAATTGAATATCTCTGATAATAACTTCCCAATCATGGCCTTTAAAAAGACCTAAACCAACAATTACAAAAATACTAGCTGCAATCAATGCAAACATTGTAGTGAATAACTGACTTCTTTTTCTTAGGTCTCTAATATTATATACTGCAATTGTTGCTGTAAATAATGACACAATAACTAGATCTATATTTTGTCCCATCATAAGACCCATCATAATAGCTAGGGAGGTTGTAGCAATAAATCCTATCCTAGAATCGAATAGAATTGTTAACGACATTGCACCAACTGTAACAGGAATTAAAAACTCAGACCACCCTAATTGGATTACAACAATATTTGCTAGACTAATCTGTAATAAAAAGATTAAAGAAATCAAAAGCACCATCTTCCAATCGTGAAAAATTGACACTCGATAAACAACCAAAAAAGCGAAAAATAATGAGACAATCACAGACAAAAGAATTATTCTTCCTAAAAAACTGGCAAACAAACGATAGAAACCCGATCTCTCTTGTTGTAATGTAACTGCAGATGATAATGAATTGAGTTTTGATAAGACCTCATCTGTAATACGAATATTTGCATCAACAATTAGTTCATTCTCGAGCACAACTCCATGACTTCTTGGGACTCTAGAAAGAGATTCAATTTGCCTTCTTTCTGTTTTTTGTAAGTCATATAATAGGTTCGGTAACATAAATTCTACTATTATATCATATCCAATTTCTTTAAAGGCATCATCTTCTTTTGATATTGCTAATAATTCTTTCCTAGCTTTAGTCCATGCTGTTTCTAAATCATTAAAAGAGTTAGGCGATGCTAGGTCAGGCACATCCCCTTGGATAATTGTAACATCATTACTAAAAATATCTTGAATTGAAATATCATAGATTCCCTCCGCCCAACGATTACGGCATATTTGAGTTACGAGTTCTTTGTTTTCTTTAATCTCTTTTGAGTTTTTAAAATTTGATTCTACTTGGATATATGAATTCCAATAATTTTTTAATGACACAAACGGATATGCAGATCTAAACTCTGAATTTAAAATTGCATATTTTGTACTGTCGGAAACAAATTCGGATCTTGCTTTTTCGTACTGTTTGTGATAGCGCCTCTCATAAACCAATTTTTTGGACTCCTCCAATCGAGAGTTTGCGGACCTCAGAAGTCCGACAAATAAAAAAAATTCTTCAATCGCAGTAGTCTGATTTTCGACTATTTCAATATTTCGGTTAAAAACATATGGGATTGCTCTTTTTGTTTCTTCAAGATCAAGATTAAGTTTTTCTTGAGATTTTAAAATTGGGTAGGTGAAAGGCGCAATTATTGGACTTCTTGTAATATCATTAACTTGATAGGAATATTTAAGAGATTTACCCTTAGGAAATAAGAGTGCAATAACGATGACTAATCCAAAGATAATACCGTATTGTATATAGTATTTATCGAGATATAAATATTTAGATAAAAAGTCTTTTATTTTATTTTTAAGCACTATAGTTGTAACTCTTTTAATATCGCTCTTGATATAATAAGTCGTTGTATTTCGCTTGTCCCTTCACCAATCTCAAGGATTTTTGCATCCCTAAAATATCGTTCTACATCATAATCTTTAACATAACCATATCCCCCATGAACTTGAATCGCATCACTTGTAACCTCCATTGCAGTTTCACTTGCAAACAATTTTGCCATCGCTGCTTCTTTTGTAATATCTAAGTTGTTATCTTTCATCCAAGCAGCATTGTAAACCAATAGTTTGGAAGCTTCAATTTTTGTTGCCATGTCGGCTAGAGTAAAACCTATTGATTGAAATTTATTAATCTGCCGACCAAAAGCTTCTCTCTCAATAGAATAAGCTAAAGCTTTTTCATATGCTCCTTGAGCGGTTCCTACAGATAAAGCTCCAATAGAAACTCTTCCGGAGGTTAATGTTTTCATAAAGGTTTTAAAACCATCTGCTGGTGATCCCAGCATTGAGTCTTTAGAGATTTTCATATCATTAAAGAAGAGTTGTCGTGTATCACTTGCCTTCCACCCCATTTTTTTTTCTTTCTCTCCAATTTCTAACCCTGGAGTATTTGTTGGTATAATAAAAGCGGCAATACCAATTTTTTTCCCATCCTCATAAACTTGAGATGTAAATGAAAGGACTTCGGCTTCTCCTGCATTTGTAATAAAAATTTTTCCACCATTAACAATAAATTCATCGCCTTTTAGCTCTGCTTTTGTTTTTGTCGCTCCAGCATCACTTCCTGCTTGGGGCTCTGTTAAGCCAAATGCGCCTAATGTTTTCCCTGATGCAAGACCCGGAAGATATTTTTCACGCTGCCGCTCATTTCCAAATAATAAAACGGGCAACGTTCCTAAAGATGTATGCGCGGCCATCGTTATTGCAACGGAAGCATCTGCACGAGCAAGCTCGATTATTGCGGTTGCAAATGAGACCATATCCAGACCCGCTCCACCATATTTTTCGGGGACATTAATTCCCATAATACCCAACTCACCCATTTTTTTGACTAGCTCTTTTGGGAATGCGCCTGTTTTATCAAGCTCCCTTGCGACTGGAACAATTTCATTTTGAGCAAAATCTCTACACATATCCTGAATCATATAATGATCCTGATTAAAAAATAATTTATTCATATTTTCTTTTTAGTTATTTATTAACATTAAATATAGAAGTTAATTTACAAATTATAGGACATTAAATAGATAGCCTAATCGCTTTGGCATTAAATTGGAATCGCTTCTTTCCTTTCCAAATATTAACCTCAGGAAAACCTGCAATATCTATTAATTTTCCTGCAATTAAATATTTATATGATTCGGCAAGTCCAAAACCAACAACATCAATCACTTTTTGATTTTGCTTTACTTGGAATCTTAGGTGAGATCCACTTCCAATTATTTTCGGATTTCCAATTATACTTAGTTTTTCTAGAGAAAACCTCGGCTGCAAATTTCCAGGACCATATGGGGCTAAATAATTTAACGTTGTTATGAACTGATGATTTATATCGTTTAAATTTAGTTTCCCATCTAAAATCAAATTTTTTTCAGTTATTTTAAATTTAGTTTTATTCACATGATCTAAGAGATCTTTTTTAAATAGCTCAAGGTTGTTTTTTTGTATTGTGAACCCCGCAGCAAATGGATGACCCCCAAAACTATCAAAATAACCTTTTAAATTAGAAAGTATTTCAT